>Ga0307978_1000209_pt1 | contig 52598 bp, 46 predicted proteins | sample OrgLakmetage1056_FD_203151 | JGI IMG/M metagenome (GOLD analysis project Ga0307978, IMG submission 203151) | Saline water microbial communities from Organic Lake, Antarctica - #1056 | ecosystem: Environmental > Aquatic > Non-marine Saline and Alkaline > Saline | place: Antarctica: Organic Lake... | reverse complement strand
TACTATTTCCTAAAGGGTAGAATTAATTCTACCCTTTGGAAAATGCAAGAAATAAAAAAGCTCCTTTCTCCATGAAGAGAAAAGGTTGAAAAATGCTGGATATTTTCAAAAAAACTAAAATCAACTCTGCAGCAGCTAGACAAAACTAAAAAATACGTCCCAAATTTACCTGTAATCTAGTAAGAATCGAGATGAGTTTACTTCACCAGAACTACTATTTCCTAAAGGGTAGAATTAATTCTACCCTTTGGGAAATGCAAGAAATAAAAAAGCTCCTTTCTCCATGAAGAGAAAGAAGCTTTAATTTTATCAATAGATCTTATAACCTAAACATTAAACAAAAAGTGCATCACATCACCATCCTGTACAATGTATTCTTTACCTTCTACTTTGAGCTTTCCAGCTTCTTTCACTTTCGCTTCAGAGCCAAATTCTACGTAAGTATCGTATTTGATCACCTCTGCACGTATAAATCCTTTTTCAAAGTCGGTATGTATTACTCCAGCAGCTTGTGGTGCTGTAGAACCTACATTAATAGTCCATGCTCTTACTTCTTTTACACCAGCCGTAAAATAGGTTTGCTGATGGAGTAACTGGTAGGCACTACGTATCAATTTTGCACTACCGGGCTCTTCTAGTCCCATGTCTGCGAGAAATTCTTTACGTTCTTCAAAGTCTTCTAATTCGGTAATGTCAGCTTCTGTTCCTACAGCAAGCACAAGAACCTCCGCATTTTCATCTTTTACAGCATCTCTAACAAGATCTACATACTTATTTCCAGAAACAGCAGACTCGTCATCTACGTTACATAGGTACATCACTGGTTTATCAGTGATAAATTGTAAAGGCTTTACAAACTCTGCTCTTACCTCATCGCTCAATTCTACCGCACGTACAGAAATACCAGCTTCTAAGGCAGCTTTAATTTTTACTAAAGCTTCTTCTTCTTTAATAGCTTCTTTATTACCAGTTCTGGCAGCTCTTTTTACTTTTTCCAGTTTTTTATCTACGGTTTCTAGATCTTTTAGTTGCAATTCTATATCGATGGTTTCTTTATCACGTATAGGGTCTACATGACCATCTACATGGATAATGTTGTCATTATCAAAACAACGCAACACATGAATAATTGCATCTGTCTCCCGTATGTTCCCAAGAAACTGATTTCCCAATCCTTCTCCTTTACTCGCTCCTTTTACAAGACCTGCTATATCTACGATCTCTACCGTTGCTGGCATCACACGTTCTGGATTAACCAGTTCTTCTAATTTCTTAAGACGTGCATCTGGCACGTTTACTACTCCTACATTGGGTTCTATGGTACAAAACGGAAAGTTGGCACTTTGGGCTTTGGCATTTGATAAACAGTTAAAAAGAGTTGATTTACCTACATTAGGTAGTCCTACGATTCCAGCTTTCATGTGTAAAATTGTTTGTTATTATTCCGCTTTCTTTTTGTCAAAAAAAATACAAATTTATACTGAACTTGACTTTCTGCGAAAGCTTGCAAATATAAGGTTTCCATAAACATATAATAATTTTTATGACCCCATAGCGCATAAAAAAATCTGCCTCTAAGGGATACAGATTTTATAAAGTGCAAGGAAACTAATTATCCCTTATTACCTGCCATATTTGAGGTGTCAATTCCTTTTGATTCTAGCATCTCTTTCATTGCGGCTTCATCGATGTCTACATTATCCTTCGTATCAATTCCCATAGTTTCTAAAATCCCTTTCATACCTGCGGGATCTATATCTATCTTCTCCAATTCTTTCATCATCTTCATCATTCCAGAAAGGTTCATGTCTTTACCTAAAATACGAGCGACGCCCATTCCCATATCATCTGAAGTACCGAAAACGATAATTTCATCTATAGAATCTTTATCACCTTGATAAAGGAATTTAGCCTTCATTCCATCTTGATTATGGGTCATTAAAGTTTTATACTTTTCACCCTTTAAAATGTTGTTGAGTTGGGCGCTTTCTTTTTCAAAAGTAACAACGTTCTTATCTGTTTTAGGGTATACTAATATATTTACTTTACTGACAGAGTTATAAGCTTTTTGTGCATCTTCAGAAAGCTTGCTGTCGTCTATTCCTAGAATCGTTTTAGGTATAGAGGTACTTATAAACCCTTCTTTTTCGCCACTATCTACGATGTAGCTTTGAAGCGTTGGGTCGGAGTCACAGGAGGTAAGTGCTGCCGTAGCAGCAAGTGTTAAAAGGACTATTTTTAAAATGATCTTATTCATAATGAGTAGTTTTTGAGATTAACAATACATGGACTTATTAAGTAACCATCTATTCTTTAGTAGCGTCTTCAATTTGTTTTTGTCCAGGTACATTCATCATCTTAGTAAGTTTAGAAATTTGACCTAGATCGATATTTCCAGTTATTTTCATTACTATAGCTTCTGGATTAGCAGTATTCATAGTTTCATCGATGATCATTACCAGTGCTTGAATTTTCTTTGGCGTGTTGCCTTTCTTTACGTAGAATGCAAAATCTTGATCATCCTCTTTTACACTCATCAATTTTACAAGACCATTACTCTTTACATAGGCATTTGCAATGCTGATCATTTTCTTAGCACTATCTGAATTAGAGGTGGTGTAAAAACGTGCGTCTTTAAGACTGTTCAACAATTCTTTACCTGCTTTTAAATTTTCATCTTGGATATCCATATCCATCTCTGCGAGTAGTTCAAAGGCATCTTTGGTTACTACAGTTTCTTTAATATTTTTTAGGGAACCCATCTTTTCAAATGCGTCCTGAGCAAATAATGGGGTTGCCATTACTGCGAGTACTAAGGTGAGGATTAACTTTTTCATGTTGACTTTTATTAAATTGTGATTGAGATTATTATTTAAGATTAAAAACAGCTGCTGTTTTATTATCTAAAGTTTGTAGTGGCTGCATATTGCTCCGGCCTTTATTTAACTTGACACTTACGAGCTCCAGCATATTCATTGCTGCTGCTCTAGCTTCTTCAGGAGTTTCATAAGTTCCTAAGTCTGGCTGTGTTTTGTGTTGCTCTTGATAGTAGCCTGCCCCTACTGCGAGAAGTAGAGAGAAACCTGCTGCTATGGCGAGTCCTTTCCAAGTTCTTTTCTGGAACTGGTTATCTAGGGATTGTTTTTGTTTCACTTTCGCGAAAGCGTCAAAATCACCTTCTTCCATCACCTGTTCTAACTCAAAGGTGCTAAACAAGCTGCGGTATACCTCATGTTCTGGAGATACCTTCCCAGAACTGAAATAGCCTCTAAGTTCTTGTTCTTCCACCAGAGTGGTCTCACCGTTCCAATATTTTTCTAATAAATCGTTCATGCGATTTCTGTTTTATACTGTTCTTCTATTTTTTCCTTGAGCATTTTTCTTGCTCTGCTCAGCCCTACTCTAACCGCTGTAGCCTTCATATTCATGATTTTTTCTATAGCCTCAAAATCATATCTCTGTATATCTCTTAGCTGAATAATCATTTTATATTGTTCTGGCAGTTCATTAATCATGTTTTGTACCAGCTTTATCTTACCAAGTCTTTCTAACTCATCTTCTACATTTCTCTCTTCACTATCATAGTTGCTGTGAACTATTTTTAAATGACTTGCTTGTTTACTTTTCAATCGGTCTAAGGAATAATTTTTAACCATTTGCATGGCGTAGGCTTCCTTATTTCTAACCTCTTCGAGTTGGAAACGCTTTTCCCAAAGTCTTGCCATGACTTCTTGCACCGCATCTGCCGCCTCCTCATGAGAGGTGAGCAATCGCTTTGAAAGAAAGTACATTTTTTTCTGTACCTCTTTAAAGGTCTTTACAAATGTTTGTTGGTTCATTTCCTTGGTTATACGTTTATGACGAGTCTGCTTTTTAATTGTTACAAGAATATGATTTTTTTTAGCATTCGTCTTTTTTCATTAAACCTCAAGAGCGAAAACCAAAAATGTATGGAGGTAGAATAAAGTTTAACTGAAATGAAGTTTGTTCCTTACTATACCATTACGTTGTAAAGCAAAAACGCTTGTAGTGGCTCTTGAATCTTATCCTATCACAATTTCAAGAGTGTTTTTTAAAGCCTTTTCCTTATTTTTACTTTTAAAAGAGTATTAAATGTAGAGAAAAACAACCGTTTTACTGTTTTAATATGTTCCATAAGCGTTAATGCTCAATTTCAAAAAGGAACAATACTTTAAAGAAAGGTTTTATACAAGTGAGAAGTCATGATGGTATAAAATTTAAGGAGAAAGAGGGCGACAAGCCAGTTATTTATAATCATCAACATGTTATAGGTTTTGATATAGACGAAGCGAAATATCGATATGTAAAACGCAACAAATTGATAACGAACCTAGGATATTAAAAGAAATGATACATGGGGAGATCATTCTTTATACAGAAGTATTTCTAGGTGGAGAAAGTTATATGAGCTATGGACCTGTTAGTACTCCTGTTATAGTACATATTAAATCTTCAACCAGCTATTATATGTTTAAGGATGAAAAGCTCGTCAAAATAGGTAAGAAGATAAAAAAAAAGACACCTTAAGATGTTTAAAGATTGTCCAGATCTAGTATCAAAAATTAAAAACAAAGAAATACACATAACAAATATGATTACTGCGATTGACTTTTATAACGAAAACTGTGGAACCTTTGCTGATACAGAGAAGTAATGAAGAACCGCTATTATATCTACTACTTTTCCCTATTTTTACTTGAAAATAAGCATGAAAATGAATACGTTTTTTAAATATGCCTTAGTTGGCCTAATCGCAGTTACTACCCTTTCTAGCTGTTTTAAGGATAATGATGATGTTTTTGCTGGTAAAAGTGAAATCAACAACTTTATCTACAGAGGTATGAATGCTTTTTACCTCTATAAAGCTGATGTAGATGTGCTGGCAAACGATCGTTTTGCCAACCTTGAAGAGCTCGAAGCTTATCATTCACAATTTAATTCTCCTGAAACCTTTTTTGAATCGCTCGTATTTGACCGATCAAGAACAGATCGTTTCAGCGTTATTTTTGAGGATTATGTAGCTTTAGAAAATATTCTTGCTGGAAACACACTGAATAACGGGATGAAATTTGGTCTCGTCGGAGAAACTGGAAGTGCTACTGATGTTTTTGGTTATGTGCGCTATGTGCAACCCAATACCAGTGCCGAAAGAGAAAACGTGGAACGAGGTATGATCTTTAACTCGATCAACGGCATACGTATATCTAGAGATAATTTTAACACGCTTCTTGCTCAAAACACCTATACCATAGGTCTTGCTGACCTCAATGCTGGAGTTAGCACTTCTAACGGATTAGAAATTACCCTTACTAAACAAGTCGTACAGGAAAATCCTATTCTAGTTACTGAAGTAATTGATCAAGGAACTCAAAAAATAGGTTATTTAATGTACACGGGTTTCTTGTCGCAGTTTGATGAGCAGTTAAATGGCATTTTTGCAGACTTTAGAGCCCAAGGAGTGACCCATTTAGTATTGGACTTGAGATACAATGGAGGAGGCTCTGTAAATACAGCTATCATTTTAGGGAGTTTAATTTCTGGAAATCCTATTACAGATGTATACTCCACAGAAGAATGGAATCCAGAAATACAGACACAATTACAAGCAAGTACTCCAGAACGATTAGTGAATTTATTTAAAAACCAAACCAATTCTGGTACGACACTAAGCACGCTCGATCTCAATAAGGTGCATATCATCACCACCGGCAGTAGCGCCAGCGCCAGTGAATTAGTGATCAATTCGCTAGATCCATATATCAATGTGGTACAAGTAGGTGATGCTACCGCAGGGAAATTCCAAGCGAGTATTACCTTGTACGACAGTCCAGATTTTAGAAGATCTGGAGCAAATCCTGCACACCGTTATGCGATGCAGCCACTAGTGCTTAAAAGTTTAAACTCCGTTGGAAACACCGACTATTTTGACGGGTTAGTTCCTGATATTACTCAAAATGAAGATTTTGAAAACTTAGGTTTCCTAGGAGATGTGAATGAACCTTTATTGGCGCGTTGCTTGGAAGATATTCTGTTGAATGGTCGTTCTTCTCGTTCTTCTTTACCTACTGTTTCTTATGATGAGATTATCGGTAGTAATGAACTGGAGCCCTTTGGTAATGAGATGTGGAAGGAGATCTCTAATTAATAATTCATAAACCTCAATTAAATCACACTTCCTGTTCTTGATATTCCTAAAGCCATTGCATTTTATGAATTGTTAGGACTCCATTTGATTGTTCATACACATGATGCTTATGCAAGACTAGAATTGCCAGATAGTAGTGCTACTCTAAGCCTTTCCTTAGTAGAAGAACTGCCCAAAGGAACTGGAATCAAAGTCTTTTTTGAATGTGATGATCTGGATAAAAAGGTTGCTGATTTAAAAACAAAAGGAGTCCTATTTGAAAAGGATCTTATAGATCAAACTTGGTTGTGGCGAGAAGCGCATTTGTATGATCTCGATAGAAATCACTTGGTTCTTTATCGCGCTGGTAAGAATAGGAAGAATCTGCCGTGTAGGAAAAAATAACAGGTCACAATGGTTGTTATCTTTGTTTGCTTTCACGCAATGCCTGCCCTAGCCTTCTCTTCGCAACACCTCCAAAGGCGAACTGCGCAGAACGGTTTGAATATTGCTCAAACCAATCGTTAAAACCAAAATCGTAATACCCGGTAAAAAGATTAAAAATGGAATCAAAGAAGGTACAAATGGCTCTTTAAAAACAAATAGCGCTAAGCAGAGACTGCTCAATAAAGCTAACAAAATACCAACTAAACTTCCCAGCAGTCCTAAAAACACATATTCCAAAGCGGTAATTTTCAAAATCTGGGTGTTTTTTGCGCCTAAAGTTCGCAGTAAGACACTTTCCTTAATGCGTTGGTATTTACTCGTCCGTACAGAACCTATCAAAACAATAATGCCTGTAAGGATACTAAAGAAAGCCATAAAATTGATGATCCAAGAAATCTTACCTAGAATATCTTCCAAGATCGAATACACCTGTCGTAAATCTATCACAGACACATTAGGAAATTGAGCCACTAAATCTCTCTGTAATTTTGCTGAAGCTTCTTCATTTGCAACCGCAGTAGTAATAACATTAAACTGAGGAGCTTTTTCTAAAACACCCTCGGGAAATACAATACTAAAATTAAGTTGAATTTGTCCCCAGTCTACCTTACGAATACTACCCACGGTGGTTTCCATAAGCACACCTTGCACATTAAAAATAATGGTGTCGCCCACGCTTACTTTAGCATCTGCAGCAAGATTATCAGAAATAGAAATCTCCACGGGATCTCCAGACTTCAACTCTGGGATCCACTCCCCTTCTATAATTTCTTCTGAATCAATCAAGGTGTTGCGATAGGTGGTTCGGAACTCGTGATTTAAAATCCAACCGCGAACTTGGCTGGTGGAATCCTGCCGTAACTCATTTACTAACTGATCTTTCAGCTTATGCATGCGCATAGTCACCAACGGAATGTTATCAAGAATGGGCAGGTCATTACTGTTAAGTTGTTTTTCTACGGCATCACGTTGATCAGTTTGCACATCTAAAATGATGATGTTGGCATTTTCTGTCGATTGCTCGATAGCTGTTTTTGCTAATAAAATATCTTTCGTAAAATATAAGGTACTTATCAAAAATGTCCCTAGACCAATGGCGACCACTAACACTACCGTCTGATTATTTGGCCTGAATAAGTTTAAAAGACTTTGGCGTGATGTAAAACCCCAACGTTTTGGGAAGTAAGTCCTTATAAGTTTCATGCACCACAAAGCAGTCCCGGCTAAAATAACAAACGTAAGTAGCGTAGCACCTACAAAACTTAAGGCATAAAGCGCGTCCTCGAGCAACCAGAAGGAAAATAAAAACAGAAATACTAGTATTGCTGCAAATACAAAAAACCGAACCTTTCTAGGCCCCTGAGAAGCTTGTTCATTAACACGTAACACTTCTAAGGGCGATACATACCAAGTTCTAATCAAGGGTAAAAGCGCAAATAACACCGACATAAACAAACCTAGAAAAACACCTATAAGTATGGGTTGTAAAGAGATACGTATCTCCACTGTAAACGGAAGGAAGTCTTGTAAAATATAGGGGAATAAAACCTGAAGCCCCACGCCTATAGACGAACCCACCAGACCACCAGCAACCCCTATCCCTGCTATTTGAATAAGGAAAATAAGAAAGCTTTGCATTCTGGATGCTCCCATACACTTTAAAACAGCGATGGATTTCAGTTTTTCTTTGATATAAATATGGACAGAACTAGCGATACCTACACAGCCTAAAAGCAAAGCAATAAACGCTGCCAGGTATAAGAATTTGCCCACGTTATCATAACGTCTACCTAAACGCTCGCTAGTGCTGGTATGCGTGTCTAAATCTGAATTCTCTGCATCCAACATGGGACTTATTTTCTCCTCCAACTGACTTAAATTTAACGTATCTGAAGCTTTGAAAAAGAATTGATATTCCTTGCGACTACCCAATTGTAGGAGCTCTGTGCTTTCTACAAACCGATTCGGAATGATCACTGGTGGAGCTACAGAAGTTGAAATAGCCGTAGCCCCAGGAATTGACTTTAAAGACCCCGCAATAGGAAGCGTCAGTTCGCCTACTTTTATAGAATCCCCAGGTTTTATATCAAACTGAAGCATTAAAGTCGCATCAACTAATGCTCCACCGGTTTCTTGATAAGTGCTTGCTGCTGAAACAGGTTCGGTATCGATCGTACCATAAAAAGGAAAGCCTCCTTTTAAAGCACGCACTTTTACCAGTTTGGTACCTCCACTTTTAGGAAAAGCAATCATGGACACAAAGTTGACTTCAAAAGCATCTGGTTTTAAGGAGTCTATGATCGCTTGCGCACGTTCTGTAGGCTGCTTCCTGCTATCGATAATATAATCGGCACCCATTAAGGCTTTGGACTGGAGCTGTATATTGTCTTTAAGATTGGTGCTGAATAATTGTATAGAAACTACTGCCGCAATACCTAAGATAATAGAAGCCATAAATAAAATCAGGCGCACTCTACTCGCTTTGGCATCACGCCATGCCATTTTAAATAGCCATTTCGTATTTTGATTCATAGGAATAGGAGATGAATTTACAGCACTTCTGTGCGTTGATTGGTTAAAATTTGACCGCCTTTCAGACGCAATATCTGCTGGGTTCTGTTGGCTAACTCTAAATCATGCGAAATAATCACCAGCGTCGTTCCGGCTTCTTTATTTAACTCAAATAATAGTTGGATTACTTTTTCTCCTGTTTCCTCATCCAAGTTTCCTGTAGGCTCATCTGCAAATAGAATAGAAGGTGCATTAGCAAAAGCTCTAGCTAAAGCTACACGTTGTTGTTCACCACCTGAAAGCTGAGATGGATAATGATCTGAACGGTCAGCTAAGCCCACTTTCTCTAATAAAACCCTGCTTTTTTGGGTTGCAGCTTTGTCCCCTTGTAACTCTAAAGGAACACTCACATTTTCAAGAGCGGTAAGGGTGGGCAATAATTGAAAGTTCTGGAAAATAAAACCCACTTCCTTATTCCGTAATTCAGCCCTTTGGTCTTCATTTAAATGACTTAAATCTTGACCACATAATTCCACACTTCCTGCATTTGGATTATCTAAACCTGCACACAAGCCCAATAAGGTTGTTTTACCACTTCCAGAGGGTCCAACAATAGAAAAACTTTGACCTTTTTCTACCTCAAAAGTGATATTTTGCAAAACCTTTAATTCTTTATGACCACTGGAATAAGTTTTTCCTAGCCCAGTAATCTTCAATATCTTTGGCATATAATTTTTAATTAAAATGACAGCTTATGTCAAAGGATCAAAATAAACAAATGAATCTAATTTTACCAACTTCCGCTATGCAGAAACTCTTAAGGCTTTGTTATATTATTCCTTTGGCTTTTATCTTGAGCTGCGGTGGCGATAAAAAGAAAAAAAGCACACAAAAAGCAACGGCAATAGAACAAACCGAACCATCCCAAATCGCTGAGACTTCAAAAAATAGTACTGGAATCATTTTATGCTTTGGAGATAGTATTACAGCTGGCTATGGATTAGAGGATAGCAATGATGCTTTTCCTGCAGTACTACAAGAAAAAATTGATTCTTTACATTTAAATTATAAGGTCGTTAATTCAGGCTTAAGCGGAGAAACGACAGCGGGTGGTAAAAGCCGAATTGACTGGGTCTTGAATCAAGGTATCGATATTTTTATCTTGGAGCTTGGGGCAAATGATGGCCTACGGGGAGTCCCTTTGTCTGAAACACGCGCTAACCTTCAGGCGATTATAACTATCGTAGAAGAAAAAAGTCCTAACACTAAGATTATTCTCGCTGGGATGCAACTGCCACCAAACATGGGACTAGACTACACCACCGAATTTAAAGAACTCTATGCTCAAATAGCAGCGGCTAATAATATCGCCTTTATTCCATTTATCTTAAAAGATGTTGGCGGAATTGTGGAACTCAATCAGAGTGATGGCATCCACCCAACTGTTGAGGGTCATAAAATAATAGCTCGTACAGTTTGGGAAATACTAGGACCAATGCTAAAGAGAAGTTAGTAACTGACTTTAAATATACAACAGCTCTACGGCCAAATGTTTTGCTTAAAAAATATACTTTCTAAGCAAAATATTTTTAAAATTAGCCAGCATATACGGTAGTTAACTTATTAATTTACAAAGCCCCTATAGGTATAAAAAATAGCATTGGAAAAGGAATACTGTTATTATTCTAACTTGATCAGCAGGGTGTTTTTAGGGTTTAACCTTCTTATTTTGGAAATAATAATAGGAGTTTTTAATTTATTTGCACAAGGTTGGAAATAACTGTTCCTAACAATCTACTAAAGTATTCGAGGTTTCCATTTTTAGGTTTTATATTTATACCTTGAACAAAAAAGCTTTATGAAACGTATTCTTCTCCTTGCCTTGTGCTTTATTTCTGCACAAGCATTCTCCCAAAAACTAGATCTTGAATTGGTCAAAAACTTAGAACCTAGGAACATAGGCCCCGGCGGTATGTCTGGCCGTGTGACTTCTATAGATGTAGTTCATGACAATCCAGAAATTATTTATGCTGGTACTGCCAGTGGTGGATTGTGGAACTCGCAAAATGGCGGGATCACTTGGGAAGCTATTTTTGAAAAAGAAGCCACTGCATCTGTAGGCGCAGTAGCTGTGCAGCAGTCTAACCCTAGCGTGATCTGGGTAGGAACCGGAGAAGGAAATCCGCGTAATTCATTAAATGGTGGTGCCGGTATTTACAAATCTCTAGATGCTAGTAAAAACTGGAAATTGATGGGGCTAGAAAAAACACGTAATATACATCGTGTGATCATAGACCCTACTAATCCAGATATCGTATACGCAGCAGCCATAGGCTCTCCATGGGGTGTTCATCCAGAACGCGGTGTTTTTAAAACTACTGATGGAGGTAAAACATGGAAGAAAATATTATATACCAACGATAAGTCTGGTGCGGCAGACCTTGTTATGGATCCTGAAAATCCTAACAAACTAATTGCTGCGATGTGGGAACACAAACGCGACCCGTGGTTTTTTAAATCTGGTGGTGAAGGCTCAGGAATGTACATCACTCATGATGGTGGCGAGAATTGGAAAAAAGTAACCGATAAAGAAGGATTACCTGAAGGAGAATTAGGACGTATAGGAATTGCCATAGCACCCAGTAATCCTAAAGTCATCTATGCACTTATAGAAGCAAAGAAAAATGCTTTGTATAAATCTACCGATGGCGGGTTCAAATGGGACAAAATCAATGATAAAAGTGGCATAGGTAACAGACCTTTTTATTATTCAGAGATTTATGTAGACTCTCAGAATGAAAATCGCATCTACTCGGTATTTACTTATATCAACGTTTCTGATGATGGCGGTAAGAATTTTACCCAACTCATGCCTGCTTATGGCGCAAATAACGGCGTACATCCAGATCATCATGCCTGGTACATACACCCTAAAAATGGGAAGTTCATGATCGATGGTAACGATGGCGGACTGAATATTACTCGCGATCGTGGAAAGACTTGGAGATTTATAGGCAACCTGCCTGTTGCTCAGTTCTACCATATTAATGTAGATATGGAAACACCCTATAACGTTTATGGCGGTATGCAAGATAACGGAAGCTGGCGCGGCCCTGCTTATGTATGGAGAGCGCAAGGAATAAGAAATAGTTACTGGCAGGAGATCAGCTTTGGCGATGGATTTGATGTCATCCCAGATCCAGATAACAACCGATTTGGTTATTCTATGAGTCAGCAAGGCTCGGTACAACGTTATGACTGGCAAACTGGTAACAACTACAGTGTACGTCCAACGCATCCAGATGCTGATGTAGAACTGCGTTTCAATTGGAATGCTGCGATTCAAATGGATCCTTTTGATACTTCAACTTTGTATTTTGGAAGTCAGTTTGTTCATAAATCAACCGACAAAGGATTGACCTGGAAAGTAATTTCTCCAGACTTGACCACTAACGATCCTGAAAAACAAAAACAATCAGAATCTGGCGGACTTACCATGGATGCTACAGGAGCTGAAAACCATACCACCATACTCGTTATTGAACCAAGTGCCGTAGAAAAAGAGGTGTTGTATGCAGCCTCTGACGATGGTTTGGTACATGTTACTAAAAACGGCGGTGGTGACTGGGATGCTATTTCTAAAGGATTAAAAGGATTACCTAAGGGGAGCTGGATTACTCAAATAAAGGCCTCCAAAACTAAAAAAGGACACGCCCTACTCGTTGCTAACGATTACCGCAGGTTCAACTTTGAGCCTTATGCCTACCGCACAACAAACTACGGTAAAAGCTGGACACGTATTGTAGACCAAGACGACGTGATCAGTTATGCGCTTAGTATCATTGAACATCCAGAAGAGAATAATTTGATGTTTTTAGGAACGGACGACGGCCTCTATGTAAGTATAGATGCCGGTGAAAACTGGACCAAATACACCAACGGATTCCCAACGGTTTCTGTAAAAGATTTGGTGATCCATCCACGTGAAGACGATTTGATTATTGGAACTTTCGGTAGAGCTGCTTGGGTGTTAGATGATTTGGAGCCTTTTACCGCTTTCGCGAAAGCGGAACAAAGAAAAGCCATCGAGTTATACGAGCCACCTACTGCCTACTTTGCACGTTACCAGCAGCCTACAGGAAGTAGATTTGGAGCTGATGCTATGTTTCATGGAGAAAACCGCAGCAGCCCAAATGGACCATTTAAATACTTCTTTGACAAAGACTTAAAAGCCAAAACAGACACCATTAAATCTGATTCTCTTTTCTTAAAAATCTATAAAGGAGAGCAGTTGATCAGAACGTTAAATAGCAAAGTGCCAAAGGAAAAAGGGGTCAACACTTGGACGTGGAGGCTGGACGAAAAAGGAATTGATTATCCATCCAGAACACTAAGAGATTCTAAAAGAGAACCAGGCGGTAAAGATGTGCTCCCTGGAACTTATAGAGCGGTATTGCATTATGGAGAAATGACTAGTGAGCAAATGATCGAGGTAAAAGAAGATCCACGTATCGATGAATTCACAATTGCAGACCTTAAAGAAAAGCAAGCGGCACAAGATCAATTGCAATCTTTGATGGGCGATGTGGAAATAGTAACTTCTCAACTGGCTAAAAACAGGGAAACAGCCGATAGCTTTAAAAAGTTACTCAGCAGCCAGGATAAAAAAGCTTTTAAAGAACAAATAAAAGCCACTGATTCTATAGTAAAACAAATCGAAAAATTACAGAACAAATACTTCGGCACGCCAGATGAACGTCAGGGAATTACTCGCAATCCTGAAGTAACGGTAATGAATCGTATTTATGGAGCTTCTAGCTATATAGGAAGCCGTCAGGGAGCACAAACCACCACAGAAACCCAATTGTATAACCAAGCAGCAACACTTGCTGTAGAGGTGAATACAGAGGCTAAAAACTTCTTAGAAAAAGAATGGAACGCCTTTGTAGCTGAGATGAAGCTGGTGACAGTGGATATGTTTAAGGAGTAGTTTTTGAGTCTTTGTAACGATAGATATCGGGATTGAGCCTTGAGCTGTGATTTTTGAGCCTTGAGCCTTGAGCCTTGAGCCTTGAGCCTTGAGATTTTTTCCAAATGGCAGAATTAATTCTGCCATTTGGAATACTTCCTATTGCTACAAATAAGTAATAAAAAAGTTAACTTTAATAGTTTTAATCATTTTTAGTAGCTGTTCTAGTTATCAGAAAGCAACAAGCTTTGAGCTTAAAAAAAAGCTATGTTTATTTTTAAACCTTTATTGATGAAGAAATTGCGACTATTTATTTAAACGACAGCCTTTACTGCGACCGTGAAGTTTTCAAATTAGATCAATCATTGGGAATACTTACAAATACAGCTATCAAAACTAATGCAGAAAAAATTAAATTGAGAATGACCTTTGAAGGTTTTCCCTATTAAGAACTTGATTTAGATTCGTGAGCCTTGAGCTATGAGTTTTTTTTTCTAAAGGGCAGAATTAATTCTGCCCTTTTTAATGTTTGATCAGAATTAATACAACCATATGGAAACACTAATAGGACTCCTAGCATTGCTTATCAAAATAGCACTGCTGAGTTGCGTATATGCCAGCGTGTTTTTAATTTTATTTATAATTCTCGGTAAACTATCTCCTATGAGCTTGTTTTCAAGAATACTTAAAAAAGAAAAGGCTTTGGTTAGCTAGTGGTTTTAATTAAAAGTCTAAGGCCGCGTGTTCAAACCTAACTTAGCATCTAATAAGTCATCAAAAGCATTATTCACAGGTGGTGTAAATGCAGCGTCATCAATTGTTCCATCAGGAGCTATAAGAATATATCTAGGAATACTGTCTATATTGTAAAGTGCTCCATAAGCATCCACATTTAAAGGTCTTAGTTGCACTATTTCGGTATTCATTTCGGTAAGATCTTCTAACCAATTGCTTTCTTTCTCGTCCATATTCATGCTTACAAAAACTATGTTTTCTTTTCTGTACTTGATCATCTTCTTTACATAATAGGGTTCTTGCGCCTTGCAGGGACCACACCAGCTCGCCCAGGAATCAATAAGAACGTATTTTCCTTTAAAGTCGGCTAGTGTGTATTGTTTGCCATCTTTGTCCATCGATAAAAAATCTACTGCCTCTACTCCTCTACTTAGTTTATTCAAGGACTTGCGCTGGTAATCGAGAATATCACGATAAGAATCATTAGTTACTACCGCAGCAAATGCATTAAAAATAGAATCTCTTTGAGCTATTTTAACTTGATCATTTAATTGAGATCTGATCTCGGTAAATAACATCTTATTCTTAAAAGTACCTTCCTCTAAATCTGCTATTAATTCTAAATTTGTTTTACCTTGATCTATAGCCTCTTTATTAGAGTCTGCTAGATGATTTTTTATAAAGTCGAAATACAATCTGTCACTTAACAAGGCGTCATCTGTATAACTAACACTACTAAGCAGTACATTCATATCAGGTGTTAGCACCACTGGTACTTCTGGATTGTAAATGGCCTTTTTCTTTAAATAGTTGTTCCATTTATTGATATACTTTACAGCAATTAATTTTTTAGAACGATTTAAAAAATCTTCTCTAGCTTTTATGTGGTCTACAGATATACTGTTTTTTAACTCACTTAAATCTTCCTCATATTCACTATAAATCTCTTTCATATAATACGCCACTTTTTCAAGAGATGAATTATTTTCTATTTGATAACCCACATAACTAAAACCAGTAGTGCCATAAAATATTTGCTGTTTGTTTTCTGAAATTCTTGTCCCTAAAACGGAGACGCTAGCATCCTTTCCGTACAAGGTTTCTTTTAATTGTATGCTGTCGTTAGCGCCCATAAATATATCTATTGCATTATATTTATCAAACTGTATATTATAAAACTGAGGTGCCAGTTCTTCTTTAAATTCATGCCTGAACTTATTATTCTTTACTGCAATGACCGCCATCGTATCTTGAGTCATAATATCTCTGACATAAATGTTCTTAAAATTTTTGTCTGAGCTTATAGTTCCTTTAACAACCGTTTTGTCAAATGCCTCTAAAGTTTTAGGCATGATTAAATAATAAGCTAGTCCCGAGCAAACGGCTAGAATAAGTAGTGAAGTAATTGCTCTAGGTACCGCTTTCGCGAAAGCGGAATAAAAACCTTTAAATCGATACCAATTATAACCTACAAAAAGAAAAAAGACGGTATAAACCATACTCAGCCACTCCGCAGGAAGAAAAAAGGACCCTAATAATCCACCTGTAGGATTCATGCCCGAGACAAATAGAAAATTATGTGGATACCATCTCAAATCTATTTGAAAAGAAGACAGAAATAGTTGCGCTAGTAACATGGCAAAACCAATCACTAAAGACCAAATAAACCCAGAAATAATAACAGAAAGCGCATACTGAAAAGCTAAAATAGCCAACGAGGCAACAAAGACTCTAATACTTGCATATCCTATTTCTGAAAGCGGCAAACTCATATCATAAGATTCATGAACATCTGAAAATGTATGGTACAACCATGCAAAAAACAGACTAGCAACCGTATATAGCAATACTGTTAAGAACACATTAAAACAAAGAATCAAAAACTTAGAGAAATAAATAGACAACTTTGAAATGGGTTGCATTTCCATAAGTTGCCAACCTTTATTTTTATGATCTATTTGTGCTATTTTACTAGCGGTAATAATAATTAAAAGCGGCAAAAAGAATCCTGTTAATCCAGCAAGTGGATTTTTGTAAAAATGAAAATAGAAGTTGGTATCCACTATTCGATCATTGTACATATCACCTTGTATAATTTGAATAGTAAAATATAGCAATGGCATGATTAGGGCTAGAATAAAGCCTAGAGTAAAGATTCCAGACCTTTTTATTTTAATACGTTCGGTTTGAAGAGCTGTTTTAAAATTATGTAGCATAATAATTATTTTGTAAGTGAAAGAAACCAGTTTTCTAAACCATCCTCTGCCTTGATTTGATATAATGGAACTCCTTTTTCAATCGCATATTGAGCTAGTTGTGGAGTTTCTTCTTTACTGTTTAAGGTAACTTGAAATTGGTTTTCATTGATCACCTTTGAATGTTTATATTTTTCTTGAATGAGAAGTAATTGCTGCGCAGCATTTACTGTATGAATGGTGATTTGATGTTTACTCGATCGTTGAGCAAGTTGGCCCATCGTACCTTCAAATTTTAATTCTCCGTGATGGATAATACCTACATGAGTGCACATTTTCTCTATCTCACTTAATAAATGGCTGGAAATAAAAATTGTAAGGCCTAATTCCTTGTTTAATTTGACTAATAATTCTCTCACCTCAGTAATACCCGAAGGGTCAAGACCATTTACAGGTTCATCTAGAAGCAATAATTCTGGATCGCCCAGCAATGTCATTGCAATGGCGAGACGTTGTTTCATTCCTAGAGAATATTTTTTAGCCTTTAAATCGCCTTTACCTTCAAGACCTACTAATTTTAATACTTCTGGAATACGTTTTTGATCAATGCTTTTTAATGTCGTGATGCACTTTAAATTCTCATAGCCCGTAAGATGTAAATACAAAGCTGGTGATTCTACCAGTGCCCCTATTTTTGTAAAAATCTGTGGTGTTTGCTCTTTTAATGATTTGCCAAACATTTTTATATCGCCATCGTGATCTTGTAATATATCAGTAAGCAATTGCATGGTCGTAGATTTACCAGCACCATTAGGTCCTAAAAAACCATAAATAGAACCTTGAGGCACATTCAAATTGATGTTTTTAAGAATAGGCTGATTCTTAGAGTAAGAAAAAGATAGGTTTTTGAGTTCTATGATTGGTTCTATCATTCCGTATTTATAAAAAAGTTACTGTTTAATTTTGCTGTAATAATCTATTACCAGTTTGGTTTTTAAATATCGTATAAATAAATTGATTTGTACTTCGACGCGGCTCAGTAAAAGTTTTTATTAGTTTGTTGAGGCAGAAAATCATTTTATAGCACTTGTGCTGAGGTTGATTGAAGTATGGTTACGAGATTGTTTTTTAACGATTAAAAACTAAAAAAGCAAGGATTTATATGCGTCATTAAGAAGCTAAATTAGTATGATGTCTAAATTTAACAAAAAAGAGCCTTTCAACACACAACTTTGAGGTATTTGATAGTTGCCATAAGACATCGCAAAACAGGCGGAAGTAATTCCGCATCTTTTGGACCTGATACTCAAAAACTCATCAACTCACAGCTCAATCCCGATAGCTATCGGGACACTGCTCAAAAACTCAGCACTACTCCTCAAAAGTAAACAAATACAAATCTTCTACTTTCTTTCTAGCCCAGTCGGTTTTTCTTAGGAATTTCAAACTGGATTTGATACCTGGATTGGAATTAAAAGAATTGATTCTGATGCGATCGCCCAGTTCGTTCCAGCCGTAATGATCGACTAGTTTTTCTAACATATAAGAAAGTTTAACACCGTGCAATGGGTTGTTAACTTGCTTTTTGATCTCTTTTTCTTTGATCTCCACTAGAACCATTTCCTGATCAGACAACTGCGCATCTACCGGAAATAATTCTACTTGAGTGGTGTTTCCTTTTAAGAAAGACTTGCTTACTGCTACGTGGTGTATAGTGTTTTCAAAATCGGCAGTAAGGACGGCTATTTTTTGATCGTTTAAGAATTCTTGGAATTCATTAACGGTTTTTTCATCTGGCAATAAGGTTCCTGTAAAGGAGGTGTTCCAATCTCCTGTATAACATAGGGCGCCTTCAATTCTCATAAGGTCATCTTTTTGCTCTACATAGTCCGATTCAAAAAGCTCTTGTTTTGCACCTATGATCGTTCCATATACATTTAAATTACCTAAAGGTGTCTCTATCATTTGGCAAACACTAGTGTACTCGTCATAAGTGTTGACTTTATTTTTAAAGGGATATTTGGTATAGATACTGACTCTGTTCTCTCCTTCTTGATAATCGATACCATCATGTCGCAAAGGCATTTCTAAAGTAGAAATTTTCTTATAGGTACCTCCTAGGTAAAAACCAAGCTTTGTATTTGTAAGAATGACAATGTCAGCATCTTGCTCCATGATCAATTGCTTGCGAGAGTTGTTACTATCGCTATCGAGATCGCCTTCTAAATGATGTAGATTCCAGCTTAATATTTTCATATGATTTTGGTAATTGGTGTGGAGTAAAATAGGGAAAGCAGCCCACTTAAATACATATCCTTTGTATCAACTATTCCCTTAACTATTTCCTCTTTCATTTACTGCTGCTATTCTGACAGCTTGAGTTTTTAGAAGTATGGAAGAAAGAGTTATTTATTCTTTTTAGCTAAAATAATTAAATTCTAACCCAAAAATGTTTTTTTGCACTATCAACGACTCATCGACTTAGTCCATAAAATCTATAGACTCCATGACCGCATTAGAATTACCTTCTTTATCGATGCGCACAATAAAAAAATGATCGTAATCCGTTTCTTCCAGGTCTTTATACACCTGGTCGTTTTGAAGTTGATTTGCATAGGCATTGATCGTATTGCTATGACCGTAAAGCGCTACTGTTTTACCTCTATAGGTCTCTAAAAGAGAGGTGCCAGATACTTCTTTTACTTGGTAGATTTCTACACCTAGTTTCTTTGCTTTAGCAAGTGGCACTGCCGTCGCTTTTGTTCTATTATAGTCAGAGGAGATCACGTGATCTACTTCTTTTAAAAAGAAATAATTCACCCATTGCTCTGCCCTTTTCTGTCCTTTTTCTGTCAACCCTGGATCGTCACCTTGATCGGTAGCCTTCTCTGCGTGACGTATAAAATAAAAGGTCGTTAAGTTTTCTTTTGCCTTTTCCTCAGGTGTTTTTTCTGCATCAGAATTAAAGCAGGAAACCAAGGCTAAGGAGAGTATAAAAAATATTTTTTTCATTATAAAAGATCTGTAGCGGTAAAAGTAAAGAATCCAACTCTAATCTATAATAATTAGTTCTATTAATAGCGCTGTGATAAAAAGTCTTTATTTTTAAGCAAAACTACTCTTATGAGCTTTGAAAAGATCAATTTTAAAAATGCACAAGGCTATGATCTGAGCGGTAGGCTGGAATTACCTGCCGACGGACTGCCCCATAATTATGCTGTTTTTGCCCATTGTTTTACCTGTAGTAAAAATTTTAGCGCTACTAAAAATATATCACGTGCCCTAACTACTGCTGGATTTGGCGTGTTGCGTTTTGATTTTACAGGTTTAGGAGATTCCAGCGGTGATTTTGCAGACACTAATTTCTCAGGAAACGTAGATGATCTTTTGGCTGCGGTCGACTATCTAAAAGCAAACTATAAAGCTCCTACTTTATTAATAGGTCATAGCTTGGGAGGCGCTGCTGTTATATTCGCTTCCGCGAAAGCGAGTTCCATAAAAGCTGTAGCCACCATAGGAGCTCCTAGTGACACAAAACATGTGCAACATTTATTTGGCGATCAAATCGAAGCCATAACCAAAAACGGAGAAGCAGTCGTCCAATTGAGTGGCAGGCCATTTAAGATCAAAGAACAGTTCTTGAAAGATCTTAACGAACAACAAGTGACAGCCACCTTAAAAGAACTGAGAAAACCCATTCTCATTGCCCACTCTCCACAAGACAAAACGGTAGGGATAGTGCATGCCGTAGAATTATATGAGGCGGCGATGCACCCTAAAAGTTTTATCAGTCTTGATGGAGCAGACCATCTTTTAATGAATAAAGCCGACTCTATATACATAGGAGAAGTGATTGCAAGTTGGGCTTCTCGGTATGTGGAGCAAGTAAACGATAGCAGTTTTAAAACAAAGAATCAAGTGGCTGCAAGTCTCCATCGTGATGCCGTCTTTACGACTCAAATGCTAGCAGGAAGGCATTACTTTACCGCAGATGAGCCAGAAAGTGCAGGCGGTAATGATTTTGGCCCTACACCATACGAATTGCTTTCTAGCGGCCTAGCAGCCTGTACGGTAATGACCATACAAATGTATACCCAGCGAAAGCAATGGAACGTAGATAATGTAGAGTGTCACGTAAACTACGACAAGCAACATGCTTTAGATTGTCAGAATTGCGAACTGGAATCTGCTAAAATTGACACTTTTACCAGAGAGATCAAGTTAACTGGTGATCTAGACGAAAAACAGATCAAAAGAATATTACAAATAGCAGATAAGTGCCCAGTGCACAAAACTTTGCATTCAGAAACCCAAGTAGTTACAAAATTGATTAATTAATGGTATTTGAATTTGATACTTTTTTAGGTAGCAGTGGCTTTACGGGAGCTGTTCTTATTCCAGAAGATATTGCTGGACAGCTGGCTTTGGACAAAATTAAAAGAGTCGTCGCACAAATAAGCTCTGGGGAGAACCACCTGACTTTATATGCAGGAATAACAAAGAGGCAGGGTACCATTTACCTGATGTTTTCAAAGGCCAATCAAAAGAAACTAAAGGTTTCCCAAGGAGATGCCTTAGATGTGATCCTGCAAGAAGATACCAGCAAATACCAAGCTCCCATGACAGAAGAACTAGAAGCTGTTCTATTAAGTGATTACGAGGCTTATACGATTTTTGAAAACTTACTTCCAGGCAAACAACGCAACATTATTTTTATGATTTACAACCTAAAAGATTCTCAGAAAAAAGTTGATTCCGCATTGAATGTAATGGAAAATTTAAAAATGGGAAATCACAACCCTATGAAATTTGACAAACTCTTATGATAAAAAACTCTTATATATTCTTACATTTAACATGAACTAAAACTTTAAATAACCAAAAAATGAAAAAATTAATAACAGGAATCTTTGCTTTATGTTTGACTCTAAGCATATCATCATGCAAGGAAACTAAAGAAACAGATGAACTTACCGATGAGACAGAAACATCTTATGAAGATGGAATGGATCATGAGGATGGAATGGATTACGAAGATCATACTATGGCCGATGGCAGCATGATGATGGGTAAATCAGTTGCGGTACCTATGTCTTCAAAAAGCGGAAGTGATGTAAGTGGATTGATTGAGTTCATGCAAACAGAAGAAGGGGTTACTATGAATGTAGATCTTGAAGGCTTAACTCAAGGTACACATGCGATACACATACATCAAAATGGAGATTGTAGTTCTGACGATGGTAAAAGCGCTGGTGGACACTGGGATCCAACAATGGAAGATCACGGAAAATGGGGAGAAGGAATGTATCATTCTGGTGATATAGGAAACTTAGAAGTATCAGAAGATGGAAAAGCAACCTTAGAATTTACAACAGGTAAATGGTGTATAGGTTGTGATGATGAAATGAAAAACATTATTGGAAAAGGAGTTATTGTACACGCTAGTGCAGATGACTTTAAATCTCAACCTAGTGGAGCTGCTGGTGCTCGCGTAGCTTGTGGAGTAATTGAGTAGTTTTAACCAATATTATAATTAAAGTCTGCGCGTATTTACTCGCAGACTTTTTTTTTGCATCTTTAACACCTAATTAATTAATTAATGAGTGCACAACCTGATTTACTAATTGCCAGAATGAAAAGTGGAGATCAAACCGCATTTACACGGGTTTATGATCGTTATCAAGAAGCTTTACACGGCGTCATTTATAATATTGTAAAAAATAGAGATGTTTCTGAAGAAATCCTGCAAGACGTATTTATCAAAATCTGGAATAATTCTGAATCCTATGACTCACAACAAGGACGTTTTTTTACCTGGGCCTTAAACATTTCGCGCAATGCGTCTATAGATTATCTAAGGTCTAAAAGACATAAAGACAGTTTAAAAAACCTAAGTAGTGATAATTTCGTAGATGTATTAGAAACTAGTGATGATTTAGATACCGCGACAAATGCTATTTACTTGAAAAAGTGGATAGAAAAACTAGAGCCGATGTGTATCAAAATTATCGATGTAATATTCTTTAAGGGTTTTACATTTAACGATGGTGCAAAAGAATTAGAAATGCCTTCTGGCACCTTGAAAACTAGACATAGAAAGTGTATGATGGCATTAAGAAATATGATATTAAACTAATGGATACTCAAGAATTAATAAATAGCGGCGATTTAGAACTCTATGTATGTGGAGCACTGGAACTGGAACGTTCCATTGAAATAACACAAGCACTTAAGAATAATATACCTCTTCAACTGGAAGTACAAATCATTGAAGAAACCTATATGAAACTCGCAAGTGGAATTGCTCCTACTACTAATGAGGTAGAATTATTTGATAAACTACAAGCAATTATAGGTAAAGACAATTCAGAATCCAACACCAGCTCTTGGAGCAATTACATAGGTTGGGCGGCAGCAGTTGCACTTCTTTTCGGTGGCGGTTACCTCTATACAAACAATGCTGATCTTCAAGAAAACAACACTTCTCTAGAAAATCAACTAGTTACTACAGAACAGGAGAAAGAAATTCTAAATACGGAAGTTGAAAATACACGACAGGTCAACAATGATTATGAGGAAGCACTTGCTTTCATCAAGAATAAAAACACGGTTAAAGTAAACCTAGCTGGTCAGAAAGGATTTGAAAGCTCTTATGCTACTGCATTCCACAATCCGGTGGAAAATGTCACTTACTTAGATGTCGCGGGGCTTCCTGCTGCACCTCAAGGAAAGTCATATCAGTTATGGTCATTGACATTGAATCCGCTGATGCCTACTAGTCTCGGTGTGGTAGAAAACAGCAATGATCTTTTAAGGATTGAAAATACCAACTCCTCAGAAGCTTTTGGTATTACACTGGAAGAATATGAAGGTGCTGAAGGTCCTAATTTAGAACAACTCTATACCTTAGGAGTGATTAATTAATCTGACTCTTTAGATTTTGAAAAAATGCGCAGCTGATAGCTGCGCATTTTTTTTGGTGTTAAATCCTACCAAACAACTATAATTTTATGATAAGGTGGAGTTTCCATATCTTTTATAAAGGCAGTTATAAGCAATTGGGTCTATTGACTAAGAAATGTGAACTGCTACATGACCAGAACAGCTGGTGTCACCTGTACTTCTAAATTCTTCTTTTATTGCGGTAACTGAAGGAAGCGTGGTTATTTATCCAGAAGGTGGTAGGAGTCTTTAAAAGCCTTTCTGCTAGTGAAGGGTGATGGAATTATCATATACCTTCAGTAAAGTACCAGCAGGTATAGGCAGGAGCCTGACCGATTTTAATAAAGACGGCACTGTTATAGAGTTTCTTTTTACCGCTGGGTGTGCTCACCTATTCAATGAGTCCTATGATTCCATAGGAAACCAACAACCTTCGGTCTGAAAAGTCCTCTTTTACCCAAGGATTTTAAAAGGGTACCAAAGCTTAAAGCAAAAAAGGTGCCCGACTCTTTTACGAATCAGGCACCCAAACTAACCAACCAAAAAAACAAAGTTTTCTTTCTCTTACTACTACTTACGTAATTACAGAGGCTTTGGTTTTAAATTTCATTGATCATATCATTATAACTCTTTATGGTAATTGGTCCCAGCTCATAGGCGGCACCAGATAAATCTTTACTGTACTCCAAAGCTTCTTCTCTTTTGCCATTTGCTATTAAAATTTCAAGCGTGTGCAATTGTGCAACCGGTTCATAGGTCTTGCCTATAACATACTGCTGTTGGTTGATGAGTGCTTCTTGCAGCTTTCCGTTTTTAAGAAGTGCATAACTCAGTAAGCTTTGAGTTTCTGGCGTAGATCTATTTTTGATTTCAGCTCTAGCGATATCTAAGGCTATCATTTTTTCCAATTCGTTTCCAGAAAGCAGTTGTTCCACTTTATACGTATTGTACATCGCTCCATAGGCTTTCTTTTCAACTTCATTTAAAAAAGACATACGCAAAGGTTCTGTTTCATTGGAAAAGTTTTGGTACTCCATCACTTCTGCAATAGCTAGATCATAGTCTGGTAAAGGATGGCGCTCTTTTATTTTATTTAAAATACGCAAAGCCTCTTCAGAATTTTTTTCATAAGAATAAACAATCCATGCAATTCCTTTTAGGGCATAGGTATTCATTGGATCTAATTCTAAAGTTTTAAGGTAATGATCATAGGATTTTTCAATCTGACCATCGTGGCCATAGTAATCTGCAATATTAGAATTGCTCCATAGTTGTATGGATGGATTTCCACTTTGATCTGCTAAGGTTTTTGCTTTTTCCATTAGTCTTATGGTAGCCTTCAAGTCGCCCTTATAATCATTCCATTTTGCTGCTCTGATCAAATAGTTGTAATCTTTGCTATTTGTGAGTTGATCCAACATGTTTTCGGCTCTTGAATAATCTCCCAATTCCATCGCAATGTCAAAGTATACCATCTGACTTTCTCTAGCGAGTGGACTTCTGGTAAAAGTTTGCAGCAAACTATCTGCAGTCTTGAATTTATGTTGTTTGATGTAGGCTTGGGCAAGGTTGTATTTAGAATTATCAGGATTGATATACCTGTTTGCTACTACGGCTTCTTGCATTTGAACTGATCTGTTGAGATTACTTACATCTCCTTTAAGATCATAAAGTAAGTTGAGCTTAGCTGCTAAACGACCTAAATCCAACACTCCTGTTGGGTTTACTTGAATAATAGCTTCTAGACTATCTATTTCTCTTTTTAGTTTTACTACGGGTAATGAATCGTTCGTATCTAAATAAGAATTGTAATCAGCTGAGGCTGTTACTATTTTAGGTGTAGAAGTTATGTTTGAACCACTCTCTTTCTTACAAGACGTAATCACAAGTAGTGTCAAAAATGCATATAGAAATTTCATAGTGGTAAGGAATTAAAAATGCCGATTCCTTTTTAAGAAATCGGCATTTGTTAAATAATCAATTTATTAAAACTGAGCTGCTGTTAAATATGGAAATGTACTCGTGCTGGTTCCCATTTCTTGAGAAACATTATCAGATATTAAGTTAGGTGTTCCATTGTTTCCATCAAAACGAGCTCCAGTGTTACCACCGAAAAGAACGATTAAGGACACATCAATTACATCATCTTCTAACGTACGACCAGTTAAGAAACTGCTAGTAGAAGTAAAGTATGAAGTAGGTGCATCTGGTGAAACTTGTAGTACATCTAAAGAAAGTACTGCTGTCGTTTGCGCTTGATCCAATCCTAAAATATTATTTTCAAAACTAGCTCCGTACGCTGCGTAATATGCTCCTAGCGTGTTATTGAATTCCCCTGAAAAGGCAGCGATCTGATTTGCAGGAGTAGTAATATTAAAGTTGTTTTTATTGGCATCAGAACCAGAAAGAACTGTGTTGATCCCTGGACGTCCCATTTGATCTTGGGTAGTAAATGTCCCTGAGAAATCTGTTGTTGCTGGCTGTCCAGTTACTGGATTATCATCATCACTACAGCTTACTGTAAGTGTCGCAACTACGGCTACTGCCATTATATATTTGAATATTTTCATTGTATTTTTTTTTTAAAAATTTAAACTTAACTTGATTTGCTTTTAGTTTCTTCTTTTTGTCTCTACCCATACATTATAAGAGTTAGGTAAGCCATAAACTGGCGCGCCTAATCCTGCACGGAATTGATCAGCAAGGTGTGTAGGAGCTGTTCCTAGTAACACATTAGGTACTTCTAATACGATCGCATTCACATTTGCTCCTGAAAAAGCATTGGTACCTGTAGATCCAAATCCCTCAGCTGGTGCAGTACCTGCTACTGTATTGAATTGTTGGAAATCAAAAAAGAAAGCATCTTGACGTTGTCCCGCAAAAGCGTGTATCCCTCCAGTTAATAATTCTCCTGGTGAACCTATAGTAACACTACCTATAGCTTCATTCGTGTCAATAGTACTGCTCAATGTAGTAGAATTTGGGGCATAAGGTCCAAAAAAGTACATTTTATCTCCTTGTCTTAAGGCTTGAATTACTAAATCTTCACTTACTCCTACAGAAGCAGGAAAAGCTCCAGGTACATCTGCACCTGTATTGTCAATATTAATCTCAATCATCACGTTTTCGTCAAAATTTGACGCAGCGCTACCTGCTGGTAAAGAGACAATAAAAGTAGTAGATGTGGAATTTTCTCCTTCAAAAGCAAAAAAGTCTGCAATATCAGTGTTCATGTTTCTCACATTAGGAGCGTCGAGGTGGTCAGCCGCGATTAAAGAACCGGCGATAGCTGCTATCGCAAGTGTGGACCAAAGGGCAATTTTTTTCATCTTAAAATGGTTTTAATTAATTTATACTCCATTTACGAGAGAAAGACAGTAGCGGTTTTAAATGCTGTGTTAAAACCTTGCCAACGCGTTACCAAATTAAGAGGTATACTTAAGAATTCACTTCTCCAGCCATATTCTAAACTCCTTAACTCGCTCTCTGCTAACGATTAAGTCCAGTTCTTTAAAAGAATTTATTTTTACTTGTATTCTTGAATTTGTATAAGAAATCATATCATCAATAGCATTAATATTAATGATCGCTTGTCTAGAGATACGGAAAAACTGTTTTGGATCCAGTTCATCAATCAGTGATTCTAGTTTTGAATCGATCAAATAATTTCTCCCATTTTCCAGATTTAAGTAGGTTCCTTTATTCTCTGAGTAGAATAACTGTATCCCATCGGTATGAAATAGTTTGAGGTGCTCTCCCACTTTAGCTGTAAACCGCCTTTTATAATTGCGCTCTATGGGATTGCCCAGTAATTTTGCTATCTCTTCAAAATTGATGGTAGCACCTTGGTTGGTAGTGTTCTCGCTTTCGCGAAAGCGTAACTTAAATTGATCTATTGCTACTTTCAATTCCTCTTCATCAATAGGCTTTAAAAGGTAGTCAATGCTGTTTAATTTAAAAGCCTGGAGAGCATACTCATCATAGGCTGTGGTAAAAATGATGGCACTATCTACTTGCACCTGGTCAAAAATTTCAAAAGAAAGGCCATCACTCAACTGTATATCTAAGAAAATCAAGTCTGGTGCAGGATGATTTAACAAGTATTCTACAGACTCCTGCACCGAATGCAACATCACCTCTGGGGTAATATTTAAAACTTCTAGCATGCGCTTTAACCTCCTAGCAGAGGGCTTTTCATCCTCAATGATTACAGCTTTCATATTAATTTTCTTTTTCTAGAAGTTCTTGAATCTTGCGCTTTTCCCAATCTTTTCCTGTAAATGGATTGGAGCTAAAAGTACCTATTGCATGTCCTATAAGACCTATTCCCCATCCACCTAATGGAAATAGAAACCAAACAATTTCCCATTCATTTTGATAATAGTTAAGCGATGCGATTCCTGTGTTTACGATAATATAAACAAAAAGGTGGTTGTAAAAAGATCTTATTTGTTCCACTCTAGCCTTAGCTCTGGTGTAACGTTCCTGATATGTTTCTGAAGTGCTCATATTAAAAGTTTTTATCGTTCAATAATTTATCAATCTTGCGGTCTTCCCATCCCTTGCCTAAAAATGCGTTCTTTTCATAAACACGCCGGTATTTAAACAACAAACCTATACTCATTCCTATAGCTGGGAAAATCGCCCATGGAAAATCTGAAGAAAAATAATTGATAGCAGCTAGAAATAAAATGATCCCTATGGTCTTTACCACATCATCATAATAATCCTTGATGATTTTTACGCGTTCTTTTGCTTTGACCAATTTAATATCTTCCACGGCGGTCATATCTTCGTTATTTGAGGTTACTTTTTCAGGAGTGTTAGTTAAAATAGGAATTTGCACTTTAAAATGTTTACGATCTTCGGCAATGCTCATTTTACGGTCGGTGAGCAATTGATAACGAGAAGCAATGTTTTGAAGTCCTACTCCACTACCGCTTCTTGCAACCTCTTTTTTCTGTAAGTTATTCTCAACAATCAGTTGATTCCCTTCTTCATAAATACGAAGCTTTAAAGGTTTGTTATCACTCACTATATTGTGTTTTACAGCATTTTCTAGTAATAATTGTAATGATAAGGGTACCACCTGAGCGTCTATAATATGGCTCTTTTCTGGGATGTCGATTTGAATACTGTCTTCAAAACGTGTTTTAAGCAATCCTACATAAGCTCGTGCAAAGTTTAATTCTTCATCTACAGAGACCAATTCCTTATTGCGTTGTTCTAATACATACCTATATACCTTAGAAAGTGATGTGGTGAATTTAGTAGCTGCTTTTGGGTTCTCTTCAATCAAAGAAACCAGCACATTTAGACTGTTAAATAAAAAATGTGGATCCAGCTGATTTTTTAAGGCGTCAAACTGAGCTGTTGCAGACCTGGCGATTACTTTTTGCTCATTTACTTTTCTTACCTGTAATTCTTTATAGAAATAAAAGGCATGAAAAATAACAGACATAAACATGGTAAATGTGAAACCAAATAAATACCATTCTAACTTTTGCTGTTCAAAAAACGCTTCAACAGGTTGTCCATAATACAATACCCTTAAAGAAAATAGCACCACAAAAAGGGTGATCATGGTAAGTACTACACTTCCTATTGCTCCTATTAGCAGGCGTTTCATTCCATTTTCAGTCCAAGTATAGAATCGTCCTAAAACGTCAAAAAAACCAAAATTTACAGCTGTTATGCAAATACTAAAAACAAAGTTAGTTAGGTAAGCCTCTATCTCATCAGGCCATGAATTAAGACTCCCCGTGGTCACAAAGTTGATAACACTAATCGACAAAGCGATTAAAGCAGATACCCATATAAGTTTAAAAATCTTTTTAAGGAACATGTAGTTTTCTTTATTTGACCTAAAAGTAATTTATTCCTTTAGAACACCCCAAAGATGCTATATGAAAAGAGAAGCGGCTATTTTAGCTGACTCAATTGTAGAAAAAGCCTACCGAACTGTTGTCCTATATAGTTAAGGTTCTTTAATGATAAAGATATTAAGAGTACCTTTTGATCACTGCCATTAGAATTGATGTTACTTTTGATTTTTAATTTGTTTTTATGATCTACTTCATCATACCGTTGTTAGCTGCAATTCTTCTTTATTTTTTAGTTTTTAAAAAGGATGCTCCCAAAAGGGTTGCCGATCAGCCCCATTGGCATAAGCCATTAGTAAAATACGTTTATTTTTATGAAAAATTAAATGATAAAGAACAAAAGGTATTTCGTCAACGAATGGCTGCATTTCTAAAAGAAACTTATATAGATGCCGTAGGTTTTGAACTGGAAGAGTTAGACCAAATTCTAGTAGCCGCAAGTGCTGTGATACCGGTCTTTAGATTTAAAGAATGGACTTATAACAACCTAAGCGGCGTGATCATCTATCCTGAAAACTTTAATGAAAACCTGGGCTATGCAGACCATCACGCAGACCGCATGATAGCTGGCCTTGTGGGTACAGGACGTTTTGAAAAACAAATGATTCTTTCTAGAACAGCTTTATACCACGGTTTTAAAAATAATACTGATAAACTTCATACGGGTATTCATGAATTTGTTCACCTACTGGATAAAACAGATGGGCAGACTAATGGACTTCCAGAGGCTTTCCTTGATAAATCCTATATCCTACCATGGATGAATCTTATGCATCAAGAAATGGAAGCTATCAATAACGACAAGTCTGATATCAGGTCCTACGCTGCCACAAATCAAGCAGAATTCTTTGCTGTGACCTCAGAATACTTCTTTTCTAGACCTCAATTAATGAAAAGAAAGCATCCTGAAATATATAAAATGTTAGAGCTGTGTTTTAATCCGCAGCTTAAGAAAACCGTTTGATTCTATTATTTATAATGGATTTTTAACGCTAGGATAACCTTATAATGAACCCGACATCTTACCTTCGTTTAAAAAATTACTTATGCGCAAATTCTTATTATTTCTTGTTGTATTATGCACCACGTTTCATGCCTATGCTGACGATTGGGGGAAAACAGGGCATAGAACTACCGGTGCCATTGCAGAGCAGTACCTGACTAAAAAAGCCAGAAAAGCCATTGCAAAATTACTCGATGGAGAATCACTTGCCTTTGTTTCAACTTATGCAGATGAGATTAAAAGTGATAGCCTATATAGAAAATATGGCCCACAACATTATGTGAATATTCCGTTTGAAACCGATTATGAATACCATCCTAAAAATGAACGTGGTGATATTATTCAGGCGATAGATACCTGTATTGCCACTCTAAAATCAGAGACCGCCACTAAAGAAGAAAAGGCTTTTCAATTGCGCATGTTGATTCATTTTATAGGAGACCTTCACCAGCCGCTACACACTGGATTAAGTGAGGATAAAGGGGGTAACGATTTTCAAGTGCAATGGTTTAGAAGTGGCACTAATTTACACAGTGTCTGGGACTCTAAAATGATAGAAAGCTACGGTATGTCTTATACTGAATTAGCTAGCAACATGCCTTACTTAACTAGAAAACAGCGTAAAACCATGGGAAGCGGTACTCATAGAGACTGGCTAGAAGACAGTCGCATAATGGTAAAAGACATCTATGCAAATACTGAAAAAGGAGCTGATTTAAGTTACCGGTATATGTATGAATACTTCAACAAGCTGCGTGGTCAATTACAAAAAGGTGGCGTACGTCTTGCTGCCTTATTGAATGAGGTGTTGGGATAGTTCCTTCTTAATTTTATTTAAATTAGAAGTTGATGTTAGCCTCGTTGAGATACAAAAACTGAAATCAAAAAAAGCTCTAGATCAACTCTAGAGCTTTTTGCTTTCTTCGTGTTTTGTTGTCTTAAAAATTGCAGTATCTGCGACATGGAATCAAGAAAAAAACAGAGGCCACTGCAAAGGTTTATACTAAGAAACCACCAAATCATCTTTTAAATAAGTAATTTAAAAGAATGCTAACTTTAAATCAAATGCTGCAGTAATGAAAAATTTAAAAAAAGAAGACCTTAAACAATAAGTATTTGATTGGTATGATGACTACGCGCTCAACAAACTCCATAGCAGGTAATTTGCAGAAAAACTATCTTTATATGCCATTGGTGGTTAAACCTTAGGAGGATTGGTCAGTTTTAGGTCTCCTAACTATAAAGACACTTTATTAGTTCCACCAGACGACCCAACCCTAGATTCTGATTGTATTACTTATGACTCTCCTTAAGGTGGTGGAACCATAAAAGGTCCATTATCTCCATCTAAAGATCTTAAAACAAGGCTGCCAAGGGTAATTGTGGTACCTAAAAATAGGGGTTTAAGTCCCTATATGGAAGATGTGGCAGGTCGCACAACAAAAGAAAAATTAATATCTTCAGCAACAGACGCTTGAAGTCTGCTTGCAGGCTATCCTGGAAATGATGACGATGGTAGAACACTGCAAAAAAGCGAGATAGAAACGAAATGTTAGAAGATTTTATCGCTGCTTATAATTACCTCGGGTCGCATAAAAATTGTGATGGTCGTGCAGGTGTGGTTGGTTTTTGTTTTGGCGGTGGATTTCTAATATGATGGCCGTTAGACTAACAGATTTAAGAGCAGCTGTTCCCTATTGCGGGAGACCACCTGATGGTGAAGACGCTGCAAAAATAAAGCCCCTTTATTACTTCATTATGGCGCATTAAATACCAGAGTAAATCCTGGATGGCCTGCTTTTAAAAAAGTGTTAAAAGCAAATAATAGAGTACATCAAGCCTATAGGTATACACAAGTAAATCAAGGATTTCATACTAATACGACCCCTCGTTACAATAAATAAACTGCTGATTTATCTCGGGAACAAAACATAGCATTTTTCAAAGCATATTTTAAATCATAGTGAACTCTCATTTCCAAAAAAACTATGGCTCTAAGAAAATAGAACTAATTTCTTGGAGGTTTTAGTTGCTATCGAACGTTGCAAGTTTCAAATCAATATCGCTCAATTTTACAAGTTTTCCTTCTTCAAACAGATCATCCATTTTTGAAAGATCTGGATCTCCTTTTTGAGCTTTGAAGTTGTTGTAATCTTGTAGAATTACACCATTGAGGTTTCTGCGGTTCTCGCTTTCGCGAAAGCGGTAACCACAATCTTCTTCACAGTACGAATAAGCCATGTAATCGATCCTATAATCTTGTGTATTTACCCAATACATAAACTTATCTTCGTGATCCTCACCACCGCCTTCTTCTTTAAAGGTGACTTCCAATTCATGATAGGCTATTCCTTTAATCGTATCTTGAGCAATGTATTTTATCTTGATGGCATCACCATCCAAACTATAAGGAAGTTGGGCAAAATAGATCACCGAATTTAAGCTTGCCGAGTAACGTGTAGAAAGAGAATCTGCGAGTGGTGACTGAATAGTGTTGCGGTAACGGGAAAAACCCTTATTATCCAAACGGTCCAAGATCGTGTCTGCTCCTATCATCAAATGACGTTCGTATGCAAAATTTCCATTGTCGCGTTCTACGGAGTAATCAATCCCTCTAAAGTTAAAAGACAAAGTTCCCTCTGCAGCAATAGCGGTACCATGGGCTTTCATCGCCTGATCCATTATAGCACGTGCATCTGGCTTATTAGTGGTACAAGAAAAAAGGAAAGTGGTGATCGCAAAGAGTAGTAAAATATTCTTTTTCATTTCACAAAGATATAAGAGATTCTGCTATCGATTCAAGTATATTTGTTAATTATGGATTTTAAGAATAAAATAGAAATCAAGAATCGCAAAGCGCGATTTGAATACGAGATTCTTGATAAATATACCGCTGGAATAGTACTCGCAGGAACGGAGATCAAAGCCATACGATTAGGTAAGGCCAGTATCGCTGAAGGCTTTTGCGAATTCAAGAACAATGAGCTGTTCATCATCAATATGACGGTACAGGAATATTCTCATGCTACCTATTTCAACCATGCTCCCAAAGCTGAGCGCAAGTTATTACTGAATCGCAAAGAACTAAAGAAGCTAGAAAAAGCAGTAGCTAACTCTGGTAACACCATTATTCCGTTAAAATTATTTGTCAACAAAAAAGGTCTTGCCAAAATAGATATTGCCCTAGCAAAAGGTAAAAAGTTATTTGATAAACGCGAGACGATGAAAGATCGAGATAATAAAAAACGTATGGATCAGATTAAAAAAATGCATCGCACATAGTTTTAGGCTTTACGTATAAAACATCAAAAGGGGCCGTATTTATACCGCCCCTTTTTGATGGAATAAACAATTTATCAAAGCCTTTTGGTTTTAAGTATCCCTGAGCAATTTGATTTCTACTTCGACTTTGCTCAGCAAGGCACCTCTGGCTGAGGGGAAAGGCAAGATTTAAATAGTATCCAGTATCGAGAACGATTCTAGCCGATACCGTTGTGCAGCGGCATAATAAAAAAGAGTAAAAGGTAATTAAGGTTTAAATTGCCTGCTGTTCGTGTTGGCAATGAAAATGTCTACATTTATTCTCGATGCTGTTACTGAATAACATAATTGTGAGTTCGATGACAACTAAACATGCCAAGACAAATACTTGGTATATTGGTTTCTAAAAGCTCTTGAGGTTATGACCAGAGCACAAAACACCCAACGCTTACCTTCCCTAGGGAAGAAAGTACTTTAGGGAATTGTACCATTTGCTCTATCACTAGAACTATAGATTTTATGAAGGAAAAAAGGTAGTTGGTGTATGCCATCTGTGGGAAGGGAGTAACTTGATATTATGATTTTCTCTTCTTGCATACGAAGAGCCTAAGTGATAGGAATGCATCATACCGCTAGGCAAAGGCTGTTGTGATGCTAGAAGCTATAAAAAGCTTTTATTTTTGCCTCTTTTAGTCCCGAAAGCTTTCGGGAGGGGAAAGGAAAATTAAAAAACTTTCTTCATTTTCAGGCAACTTTGTTAGATTTATCTCGTCTTAACAATAGATAGAGGTCGTTAACACCTAAATTAACATGAGCTTTATTAATTTGCACTCAAACAACCAACCAAATGAATTTTATTACTAAAACTGCTATTGCCTTTATGATTGCTTTGCTCGTTTCCGCTTTCGCGAAAGCGCAACTCACAGGAACATTATCTGACTCGAGCAACGAGCCCATAGCCTTTGCCTCCATCTACATCAAAGGCACTTACACAGGAACAACGACCAATCAAAATGGGAGTTACACATTGAAATTAGACAAATTTCAGACCTACGAGATCGTGTACCAGTCGCTAGGATACCAGCCCAAAACCATTTCTGTCGCTTTTACAAAAAATGGACAGGTTCAAAACGTGGTACTAGAAGAAGAAATTGCCACATTGGACACCGTGGTGGTCAACTCTAATGAAAACCCAGCAGACCGCGTCATACGGGAAGCAATTGCTAACAGAGAAGCCAACCGGAAGAAATTTTCTAGCTATAAAGCAGACTTCTACTCTCGCGGAATCTGGCGTATGGAAGATGTGCCTGAAAAATTTTTGGGACAAGAAATAGGCGACTTAGAAGGGTCTTTGGACTCGTTATCTCGCAGTGGTGTGATCTATTTGTCTGAAACGGTTTCTAAAATCGCTTATGAAGCACCTAATAATTTTAAGGAACGTATTATCGCCAGTAAAATATCTGGAGATGATAACGGCTTTAGCGCTAACAGTGCTGAAAGCGCTAACTTTGATTTTTACAACAACAATATAGACCTCAATAACCGCATCGTCTCTCCTATTGCAGACTATGCTTTTAGCTATTACAAATACAAATTGCTAGGTACTTTCTACGATGAGAACAAATTCTTAATTAATAAAATAGAAGTGATCTCGCGACGTCCTAAGGATAATACTTTTAACGGAATCCTGTACATCGTAGAAGATCAATGGACCATTTATGGTTTGGAACTAAGCACACTGGGCGAGAACATCAATGTACCAGCCATTGAGAAACTTACCTTTAACCAAGACTTTACTTATGAGCCTAGCAGTGGTGACTGGGTAAAACGATCACAGAGTATTGATTTTGTATTTGGGTTTTTCGGATTTAAAGGAAATGGTAGGTTCCTGGCCAACTATACGAATTACGATTTTAAGCCTGCCTTTGATAAAAAGTCCTTTGGTGCAGAGGTATTAAGTTTTGAAAAAGATGCCAATAAGAAAGACAGCAGTTATTGGAATCAAAAACGCCCCGTCCCTCTTACCCTAGAAGAAGATAAAGAGTATGTGAAAAAAGACAGCATCGCTACCGTACGCAACGACCCCAAATATAAAGACAGTGTAGATAGGGTCAATAATAAATTCAAGATCTTAGATCCATTAAATGGGTATACCTATAGAAACAGCAAGAAAAACGAAAGATTGAGCTATGATGGACTCTTGGACTTGGGGTCCTTTAAAGGATTTAATACCGTGCAAGGTTATGTGATAGGAACTGGACTGAGCTATTCCAAAGGCTATGATGACGATTACAACCGTAGTCTTTATGTGAGCACAGATATCAATTACGGGATCTCAGACGACCGATTGCGATATACGCTTAACGCTAATTACAGATTCAATAGAACTAATAAAAGAAACATTTCCATAACTGCTGGGACAGAAGCTCGACAAATCAATAACTCAGAACCTATCAGCACACTAGAAAACACCCTTTCCAGTCTGGCCTTTGAGCGTAATTTTGCCAAATTCTACGAAGTGGATTTTGCCGGAGCGAGCTTTTATGAGGAAATAGCAAACGGGTTTTTCTTAACGGCAAGCGCTAATTATGAAAAAAGACAACCGCTTAATAACACCACAGACCAGGTGTGGTTCACACAGAGTGATGTGGATTATACGAGTAACAATCCTGTAGCGCTAGACAACAACCGTTTTGCCTCTATAACAGAGCACGAACTGTTTAAAGTCGGTTTGGGACTGACCATACGTCCTGGACAGAAGTACCAGAGCTACCCAGACCAGAAGTACAACATACGCAATGAAAAATACCCAACTATTTCTTTGAGATATGAAGGTGGTATAGGAGCAAATGACAGTCGCAATAACTTCCACCAGTTCAGTGCAAACCTCTTCCAAAGCTTTGATATGGGCAACTTAGGTCGCAGTAGTTACTGGGTAAATGGCGGTACTTTTCTCAATGGAGAAGACATCTCTTTTGTGGACTACCAGCATTTTAACGGCAATAGATTGCGTTACAAATTACAAGCATTGAATCCTTATGGTTTTGGCTTATTGAATTACTACGATTACAGTACCAATGGTGATTATGCTCAATTCCACTTACAGCACGATTTTAAGGGTTTTGTATTGGGTAAAATCCCTGGATTGAACCAGTTGAACTACGATCTGATTCTAAGCGGTAAAGCATTATTTACAGACCGCAAGCCCTACTTTGAGGCCAGTGCTGGGATTGATAATATAGGTTTGGGTAAATTTAGACCTTTCCGTGTGGATTATGTGTACAGCATGACCAGCGGTAGAAGCTATGGCGCCTTTGTGGTAGGCATTAATTTTGGGTTGTAATATTTGCATAGCGCTTTCACGAAAGAGTAGTTGTTAACTCTCTCCTACAATAGATTAAAATTAAGAGAAGACTCCAGCTTTTGTCGGGGTCTTTTTTTATGATTTTGACACCGCTTTCTATTTTATTTTAAAATAAAATTTTTTCCTGATACAGCTCCAGGCGAAAGAGGGATTATTAAAGGACTCTTAATATGGGCTAGTATGTAGAGAAAGAAATGATTATTTTTAATAATTGATAGGTATCTGTTTTTAGTAATTGGTGCTATTTACTTTATTATAGGCAACTTATAGCTTTAAAAAAGTATGAGATTTCTCCACAACCGAAAAAAATGCGTCAGTGCATTTCCAGCTTACTTTTAAAAACTTGTACAACAATTTTAGCTCTTAATTAAAAAACAAAATGATAGGAGAGATACCGATTTAAAAGACAAAACAAAGAAACAGCTTCGATCTCGCTTGACCTTGAATAAGGGGGTAACTATAGCATTAATTATTGGCTTAACACTTTCAACCGCACTATCCATTTATGGCTTTATAGCAAAAGAAGATAAAATAACTTTTATCACATTAGTTGCTGTTATTTGTGCCAGTTAGCCATTTCTTCCGTTTCCCTAAATGACGATAAAGAAAATTAAAACAGGACTAAAATTAAGAGCTACGGCAGATTAATTTTTTTTATCAAAATTTAGACTTGTTTAAAGCTGATTTCTACACCAAAAGATAGGTGATAGTATATAGCTCATCTGGGAAATACCTTAACAATATCGGGAGTAACAGGTCGCGTACATTTGCGATGCCTGCGATTTTATAAGGTATTTATAATACCATTACCATCCCATAAAAATCAACTATAACTTGTAAAAAATGTGGCTCAGATAAAATCATTAAGGAAGCTAGAATTATGGATTACTCCCATGGAAATGTGGAAAATAATCTGTCCATTTATATTCAAAAAACCGATCATATCTTTTTAATAAGTTGGAACAAGGCGAGCTTATAGCTCAAATTTATTGTGGCTGTGGTGATGTAGAAATGACTATCAACAATACCCATGCTCTATGGGAAGCTTATATAAAGTCCATAGGATAAACCTGTTTAGAAGAATAGGATATCAAGTCACAAGCAGTTTATCAAGAGTCCAAATTAACATAGAAGACAGCTCTATGTTGCTAGCTCAATAAATCAAGACAAATCCAACATCTATTGCTATTGGACTTAAAAATAAACACGAAAAACCATATTGGAAGTTAAGCCCAATGAAAATCTTGAAAATTGATTGGCCTCACTAGCCTCATCAACCCTAAAAAAGTTATTGATCACATTTTGTCTGTTCGATATGTTCCAAAGAGAAGCGCCAATTTCTGACCGGAACCTGTCGCTAATTTTAAACTTATAAACTGCAGAAGCATCTATTCTTAAATAATCACGTAATCGTTGCTCGTTTGCTATGTCAAAATTTACATTCCCATTGGTTACTTCATTTCCCAATAAAGGTATGGAAGTGGGCTTTCCAGTTCTATAATTAAGCCCTGCAGACACATTCCAAGAGTCAATGCTATAGGTACTTCCCATAGTAAACGAGTGCGTAAGGTCATAATTACTAGGGAGTTGAATTTCTTCTAGACCTTCAAAAGTGTAAGTGTTGATCAGATAGGAATAACTCATCCAACTGCTGAATTTTCTAAACTTCTTCCTCAGCAGAAATTCGGCTCCATAAACATCATAGCTCCCCTGCTGTCTCTCAAATTCGTATTTAGTAGTAAAACCTTGACTTTGAGTGGTAATACCGTCTACTGTTTTGTAATAAGCTTTGGCGTCTAGCAGCCAACCCTTATTTTTATAGAGAACGCCTAAAGAGGCTTGTTTGCTTTCCATAATAGGAATGCTCTCGTTATCAGTAAGCTGCCATCGTCTGCTTTCAATTCCTAAAAAATCATTTTGAAAATTGATAATCTGCGATGTGCTTTGATGTTTAAATTCTCCCAATGCTTCGATTTCAAAATGATCGCCTAGAGTCTTGCGCAGGCTTAACCTAGGTTCTATAATTACTTTTTTAAATTTAGTCAGGTAATTTGCCCGTATTCCGGCGCGAACTGAAAAGTCTTTTGTAGCATTAGTAAACCAGGTCTGTCCAAAAGCTCCATGTTCTCTTAAAACTTCTTCATCACGTCTTACAAATCGCGGCAAATCAATATCCCTTAAATTAATGACTTCAGTTTCCGTAAAACTATATCCAAGTTTGAATTGCCATTTATTTTTTAAGACTACATTTTCAACTTTAAGGCTTGTTTCTGAAACTGTATTTTCTTGTAAAAAGAATTGCTGAGATAGCACATCAGCATTTATAGAACGCAATTTGTAATTGCTCTCATAAATGCTAAAACTGGTGAAAAAATCTTCTTTCCATTGTCTTTTGTAATGTATTCCTGCGCCGATGCTGTTTTGAGATGCGCTACTTTCTTTCGTCTGTAAATTTCCATTGAAACGAGCTGTTTCATTAAAGCTCAAGTTATTATTAAGAAGGATAAAATTCACCCGGAACACATCTTTGTCTGTGGGGCTATACAACCATCGTAAAGAGGTATCGTAAAAATCAAATCCTTGATCAGAACTGCTAACTTCTGCAGCGTTATTTTGAGCTTCTGTATATTGTGTGACTCGATCAAAATAGCTGTTGTAGGTTGGTGATCGATAAAGATCATCCAGTGATTTTCTAGAGGCTACTTGTAAAGAAGACTTATTACCTATCGGAATATTTGAAAACAATTCTGCATTTAAAAAATTGACTCCTAGGTTTCCGCTAAAATTTGAATTCACTTTTTTATCTGTCTGCATATGAATCGTTCCCGAAATTCCATCAGTAAACGATACATCTGTTCCATTATTAATGACACTTGTAGATTGAGTCATGTGAGGATTAAAGCTAGAGATGAGCCCAAAAAAATGACCTGTTTGGTACATTTTAATATCATCCCATAGTAGGAGGTTTTGATCATTTGATCCACCTCGTATATTGATATTTGAAACGGTTTCATCCACACTATTAATGCTCGGCAACGCCTGAACAGTTTGCAGCACGTCAGCCTCGATTAAACCAGGTAAAAGACTAAACTTATTATAGTCTATAGACGTGGTCCAATCTTCATTTTTATCAATTCCTCTAACCAGATAAGCCTCGAGTAACACGGTGTTTATAAATTCCTGTTCAACTGACATAGAAATGATAGCACATTCTACTAAATCAAACTTACTCGCTTGAAGTGTGATCGCCTTAAAGCCTATGTATCTAATACTTACTACTTCTTCCAAGGATGATAGATCGATCTCAAAATAACCAGTCGCATCACTCACCGCATCATCCTTGCTTCCAGAAATTGTTGCTCCTAAAAGCGGCTGCTGTAGTGGAGCATCATAAATAAACCCACAAAATTTAATGGCTTCAGAAATAGTTATAACCGCAGCACTAACTTGGTTAAACACCAGGTTCGTTTGCCCGGAGAGATTTTCAATCTTAAAGGTAAGGCTGGACTCTTTAGGTAAGGGGTACACTTTTACCTCTTTGAGGATACTGCTCTCATAATTAAAAACTACCGAATGAATTGCAGTAATCTCATTTAACACCTCTATAATAGGCACCTTTTGCATTTGACTTTGTCCAAATGAAGTTTGAAAAGCTAGAAAGATGGTTAGGAGAGCTATATAATATCTATTCATGTCCATTCCTGATCACTACCTCCTTATCATTCCGTATGATATAAGTCATATCAAGTGGTTGCGTTATAGATCTTAATGCATTCTCCAGATCATCATGTTCAAAAGCTCCTGTAAAACTCATAGTAGTGTCCGTTGGAAACTGAATTTTCACTTGGTACTGATCTTCTAATTCTAGAACCACATTTTTAAATGCAGCATTTTCAAAAACACTCATATTGTTCAACCAGGTAGGTTGCGATAACGACACATCACTTTTCAAAACTTTACCAGATCCTAGGGTAAATTCTGTACCTGCTGGTACTTGGACTAAGTTATTGTTATAAGCTACTTGTACCAAGCCTTCATAACAAGAAACTTTAAAAACACCTTCTCTAGACAACACATTAAATTCGGTACCTAAAACACTTACTGTTCCTTGATTGGTAATGACATCAAAACGTTTTCCTTTTTCTACATCAAAAAAGGCTTCCCCTTTAAGATTCAATACCCTTTTATCCTCCCATTTAGAGGCATTATAAAAAAGCTCAGAGGTTTCATTTAAGTTGACTATAGAGTTATCTGGAAGAGTAATTAATTCCTTTTGTCCGGTAATAGTGGCAAAAGTATTGATTTGGTCTCGATCTAAATAGGTGTAAATCCCAATACCAAGTATAAAAACAGCTGCTATTCTAGTAGCCAGGTTCCACCATTGAACAGTTTTTTTCTTTTTAATTTTTAACTTACTTTGAAGAAATTCAAAATCAGCAACTTTTTCCTGAGCACCTCCTTTGAAACGTTGTGCTTCTTCAATTATTTCTTTATATAATTCAGAGCCCTCTATAGCTTTAAAAGCCTTCGCCTCTGCCTCAGACAAGTCATTGTTCAACCATTTTTTAAGTAAATATTCTTTTTCCATTAGATGATGCTCTATATATAAAACAATTCAATTGAGAAATATCCCATAATTATTTTCGGTTCAATTCTTCTATTTGCCTTTTTAACTTTTTTAGTGCGGCATATATTCGGTGTTCCACCACCTTTTTAGTGACTCCTAGCATTTCTGCTATTTCATTATGGGTCTTGCCATCTACCTTGCTGAGTAAAAAAGCAACTCTTTCCTCTTCTTTCAAATCAGATAAAGCACCTTCGAGCTTTACTAAAAATTCTTTTTTACGCAAAATAAATTCAGGTGATTCGTTGGTATAGTCCTTAGGTTTTACCTTTTGATATTTAAGCACTACTTTTTGATGCTTCACTTCGTTTAACATCATATTTGTTGAAGTGGTATACAGATAAGACTTTGCTGCTTCTGGGGCTATTTTAGAACAATTTTCCCAAAGCTTTATAAATGCCTCTTGTACTTTGTCTGCTGGATTTAACAAAGCTCCATATTTATAAAGCAGAATATTACTCAAACTTTGGGCGTACTTTTCATATAGTTTTGAAAAATATAATTTATCGCAAATGTTTTTATGCAGAGATCTAGGCAATGAGTAGTTTTTCTTTGTTTAAGTCTAGAAAGGTAAATAAAAAACATAGATTTATCGGGAGAATCAATCCTTGAGTTGTTTTAATAATAAGAAGCCTATAATACAATAAAAACTATCTACACCTTATTATAAAATAGGATCACAAAATAAAAACTGAACCATGAAAACTTTTAAACCTTTACTGTTCCTCTTATTAGGATTGCTTATCATTTTCACTTCTTGTCGTTCAGAAAATGATTTATCTATTGATCCTCCTGCAGAAGAAGCCCTTACTGCAAATTCAGCAGTAGCACTTCTCCTGTTAAAGACTGCATTAAATGATGGTTCTTCAGATAATATTATAGACAGTGCCAACTGTTTAAGTGTACAACTACCTGTAACCCTTACTGTAAACGGAACCACCTTAATCGTAAATAATGAAGATGGTTATCAAGAAATTGAGGACATCATAGACTCGTTTAATGACGACATAGATTCCATAGTTATTTCTTATCCTATAGTAGTGGTTTTAGAAGACTATTCTACAGTCACTGTAAACTCTGATACAGAATTAAGGGCACTTGCTTCAAACTGTGCTGGTGAGAATGAAAATGATGATGACATTGAATGTATCGATTTTCAATATCCCATAACAGCATCTGTTTTTAATATAAACAATGATGTCATTAATACCATTACGATCAATAATGATAATGACATGTATGATTTTATAGATGACTTAGATCAATTTACAGCGGTAACCATCAACTTCCCGATTGCACTCTTACTTGCAGATGGCACTACACAAAACGTATCCACTATTCAAGAGCTAGAAAATGCTATTGAAGCCGCAGAGGACACTTGTGATGAAGACGATGATTACGACTACGATGATGACGATTGTGACTTTTGTACTACAAATGACCTGGACAGCCTTTTTGCCACTTGTACCGACTGGGAAGTAAGTGAGTTAGAAAGAAACGATACCGACCTTACAGATAGCTATGACGGTTACTTGTTCTCTTTCAATAATGATGGAACCTTAACCGTAGTAGATGGCACAACTACATGGAATGGGACTTGGACCGCTTCAGGAACAGGAAATAACATCACGGTAACTATAAATTTAAATGGATTACCCGATTTTAATACTACTTGGAACTTAGTAGAAATAGAACAAGAACCAGGTGAGGCTAATTTTGATTTGCAATTAGGTGATGACGAGTTAAGTTTTCTGAGCGACTGTTAAATAGCATAAAACCATTTTTTATTTTCAATAAATTAGAAGGCCAACCACCGTATTGTGGTTGGCTTTTTTATTGCACGCTTTCGCGAAAGCGGAAACAAATACATTCCACAACCTATAATCTGAACCATAATAAGTAACTAATTTGTAAAAAACCTAGATGCTAAAATAGAGCATCATATAAATTCTGATATTTTTCTACTCCTACAGAAAAGAATAGGTTTCTTAACAGATCATAAAACTAATGAATTACAACTTTATCCCGTTGCTATTGAATTGTTTAAACAACAAACGTAAAAAACGACAAATTTCTTGGGACTTTCAATCTTTGAGTTGTTTTAATTTATAGAGGCTGTATTTTAATAACTAAATAATAAAAACTGCCCAACACTAAAAAAACAAAACATGAAAACTTTAAAAATCACTTTATTCCTATTAGTAGGATTATTAATAAGCATTACTTCTTGTGATACAGATGATGGTTTAAATAATGATCGTACAGACGCGACCATTACCGCAAACTCAAATGTGGCACTTCTTATGAGTAAGACTGCAACCAATGATGGTTCTGCAGATAACATTATAGATAGTGCCAACTGTTTAAGTGTTCAATTACCGGTAACAGTTACCGTAAACGGCACCACACTTATCATTGATGACGAGGATGGATATGAGGATATTGAAGATATCATTGATCTATTCGATGATGATGTAGACAGTGTAGTCATCTCCTATCCCATTACAGTAATTCTAGCAGATTATTCAACAGTAACAGTAAACTCTGATACTGAATTAGCAACACTTACTGCAACTTGTACAGATGAAAATGACGATGATGATGATATCGAATGCATTGACTTTCAATACCCTATTACGGCGTCAGTTTTTGATGCCAACAACGTGTTAGTGAATACGATTACCATCAATAACGATAATGACATGTATGATTTTATAGATGATCTGGAGGAGTTTGCGTCAGTAACAATTAATTTCCCTATTACCGTGATACTTGCTGACGGAACAACGCAAACCGTTACTACTATTCAAGAGCTAGAAAATGCTATTGAAACAGCTGAAGACAGTTGTGATGAAGACGACGATTATGATTATGATGATGACGATTGTGATACTTGTACAACAGCTGATTTAGATCGTATTTTTGCTGCTTGTCTACAATTTGAAGTAGACGACTTAACAAGAAATGATACCGATCTTGAAGATAACTATGCAGGATATGTTTTTACATTTAACAATGATGGAACCATAACGGTTGTTGAAAACACCACTACATGGAATGGATCCTGGTCAGCTTCAGGGACTGCAAATGATATTGATGTCATCATAAATATAAACGGTTTACCAGATTTTAATGCCAGCTGGAACTTGCATGAAATCGAACAAGAATTAGGAGAAACTGAAGTTGAGCTAAGACTAGGTGATGATCGTTTAAGCTTTGAAAGCGATTGTTAAATCGCTTTCAATCATCAAACCAACCGATTGATGACCTATTCCAAAAATAGAACTTGATATTTTGAAAAAGAAAGAAAACATCTATCTTACTGATGGATGAAAACTGAAGAGCCAGCCCTATAATTATGACTGGCTCTTTTTGTTGTACGAGCTTTCTGAATTAAACTTTATAAGTCTGAAATGTATTTTTTAGTTCAAATATGGTGATTCTTATTACTTCTGTAAACCAATTTATAAACTGGGATTTAAGCTTATATTTGCAGCTTTCTAAAATGGTATATTCCGCAGTACTTTTTCTATGACATTACATGTCCAAATTACCCCAAGAGCATAAATTTATTGATCTCTCCGATTACGGAAGACCAGTAGCAAAGATGATCGCCAACTCCTTAAAAAACACTTCGTTCACGCCTATTCATGTGACCATAGGTTTTATCATATCCGGACTCATAGCTATTTACTGTATTCTACAAGAGTACTTTTGGCTGGCTGGATTCTTTTTGATATTCAAATCCATACTTGATGCCGCAGATGGTGAGCTGGCTCGCGTAAAACAAAAACCATCCTACACGGGTCGTTATTTAGATTCGGTGTCAGACATTATCCTAAACGCTTTGTTTTTCCTATCTATCTGGTTCATTACAGATACTCCTATATGGATCTGTATTACCGCCTTTTTAGGACTGCAGTTACAAGGAACACTGTACAACTACTACTACGTGATTTTGCGAAATAAATTTGATGGTGATACTACCAGTCGTGTATTTGAAACCAAAACACCAGTGGCATTAAAAGGCGAAAAACAACAACATGTCAATGTCCTTTTTAGTTTGTACCTATTCTTTTATGGGGCTTTTGATAAGACCATTTATACTTTAGATCGCAATGCAGGAATTGGAAAAATATTCCCCAAATGGTTCATGACTAGTGTTTCTACCTTTGGTCTGGGTTTCCAATTACTCATCATTTCTGTAATGCTGGTATTGGATTTTAAAGCTCTTATACTGCCATTCTTTTTGGCGTATACAGTCATGGTTTTTATTTTTATTGGGGTTAGGAAGGCTTTTTATTAAAAAATAGTTTTAAAAAACTTTTCTAAGTGTTTTGAAGAATATAAACACACCAACTATTTTTAAATCTTATTCGTAAATTAGCTTCCTTTAATATTTTCTTTTTCAAAAATTGCTTTAAATGTAAGTTCAACTAATATGGAATACGATTATATCATAATAGGAAGCGGCTTTGGAGGATCTGTTAGTGCGTTGCGGTTATCTCAAAAAGGATATAAAGTCTTGGTAATTGAAAAGGGAAAATGGTATCAAGCAAAAGACTTCCCTAAAACCAATTGGAACTTCAGAAAATGGTTATGGGTGCCGTATCTAAGGTTTTTTGGAATCATGAAACTTTCTGTTTTTAAACATATTGCGATTATTTCTGGAACTGGTGTGGGCGGTGGTTCTTTAGTATACGCCAATACCCTACCCACACCAAAAACTACATTTTTCAACTCTGGTAGTTGGAAAGAATTAAACGACTGGGAAACCGAGCTACAGCCTCATTACGATACGGCACTTCAAATGTTGGGCGCTACAAAAAATCCTAAATTATTTGATGGAGATCTAGGTCTCCACAAAGTTGCAAAAGATTTAAATATCAAGGAAAAATTTGATGCTACTCGAGTTGCTGTCTTTTTTGGTGAGCCTGATGTTACTGTAAAGGACCCCTACTTTAAAGGTAAAGGACCAGAACGTGCTGGATGTAATTTTTGTGGTGCTTGCATGACTGGCTGTAGATACAATGCAAAAAATACCCTGGATAAAAACTACCTCTATCTCGCACAAAAAAATGGTGCAGAAATACGCGCTGAAAATGAAGTGATTGATGTGCAGCCTATAAATGCTGCTGATGGTTCTCAAGGCTATCAAGTTTCCATAAAAAGCAGTACTAAGTTATTTGCTAAGCGTAAAATAATAAAAACCAAAGGAGTGATCTTTTCTGGTGGTGTTTTAGGTACGGTAAAGTTACTTTTAAAACTCAAAATGAAATCACTACCCAATTTATCAGATAAGTTGGGTGAAGATATACGCAGTAATAATGAAACCTTGATAAGTGTTAGTGGGTTGGAAAAAGATAAAAATTATTCTAAAGGTATTGCCATAGGCAGCATTCTCCACACCGATGAAAACAGTCATCTAGAAATTTGCCGGTATGGAGAGGGCTCCGACGCCTGGAAATTAGCTCATTTGCCCTATGTTACCGGTTCTAATGTGACCTCACGTATTTTTAAGACAATAGGTAAGCTTTTTAAACATCCTGTAGATTATTTTAAAATTTATTTTGTTAACGGTTGGGCAAAAAACACAGTTGTCTTACTATTTATGCAAACGCTGGATAGTACCTTAAAGTTTAAACGCAACGCGATTGGGCAAATGTCCTCGACTGTAAGTACAGGTAAAGCTCCTACGCCTTTTATCCCAGAGTCTATACAGCTGGTGAAGGCCTACAGCAAAGCCATCAAAGGAGTAAGTACCTCTTTTGCGTTAGAGACACTTGCAGGGATTCCTTCTACCGCACATATTCTGGGCGGTGCCGTTATGGGGAAAGACAGCACAACCGGTGTGATTGATAAAGACAATAAAGTTTTTGGCTACATCAATATGTTAGTGATCGATGGAGCAATGATATCAGCTAATCCGGGTGTAAATCCATCGCTAACCATAACTGCTATTGCCGAAAAAGCTATGGGTGAAATTCCAAACAAATAGAAGAACATCCTTTAGAATTGGCAGGCTAAGTCTAGTTTTTCAATCACTGACAAAAATTTAGTCAACTAATTTTGTTTTTCTATTAGAGATGTATTAAAGTTAATGATCTAAAAATTTAGTATACCTTAGACTTTACGACTGACCGGTTAACTATCGCTTAAAAAGGGGGCTAAATAATATGCAAAAGAACAAAATGATATTCCTATTTGAAAAATTTTTCTCTGATAAGACTCGGGAAAGAACTGAAAAAGTCATTCTCAATCTTGCTCTTCTCAGCTTTTTTGTTCACCTAGCAGTGATCTATTTATTCAAATTTGATTTTATAGAGTTATCTATAGACACCGGATTATTAAAAAACCCTATATCTGCCGTTTACACGCCATTTTCTTTTATCCTAATCTACGAGGTTTATTTACTTATTTATTATTTACCTCAGTCCATCACTACCTATATCACCAAGCAATATGAAATTATAACGTTGATCATTATTCGTAAATTATTTAAAGACTTAGCTTCTTTAGAACTTTCTTCTGAGTGGTTTGAAATAAAAGGAGATTTACAATTTACTTATGATTTAATAGGATCACTACTGCTATTCTATTTTATATTTCAATTTCAAAAGCAAGGCAGAAGAAAATTAACTCTAATAAATAACATAAAGCCCAGAGTGGAAAAGTTCATTTATAAGAAAAAAGTAATTGCCGTTATTTTGGTGCCATTATTCTTTGTTATGGCCTTGTACACTCTTGTCACTTGGGCTATAGGGTTTTCTCTTACTCCTAATGACTTAGCACCTTTTGAGAGTATCAACAATCTATTTTTTGACGAGTTTTTTACCGTGCTTATTTTAGTTGATGTGGTACTTCTTCTAATATCATTATTTTATACTGATCAATTTCATAAGATCATTAGAAACTCCGGATTTATTATATCTACCATTTTAATAAGGATGTCTTTTGGAGTGAGTGGTGCGATCAGTACTATTTTAATTGTGGTGGCTGTTCTTTTTGGACTTGCCATGATTACCGTTCACAATAAATATGAAAAGGACATACTCGATAGAGCTTCTGATAAAATATAGCAGCAATAAGTCTACAAATAAAAGTGATTAAAAAGTAAATTTGCTGCAGATGCGCAGGCCTCTTTTGTCATTAAAATCAATCCAGTAGGGCAAGGTATCTTAGAACTTTTATTCCAAAAGTAAGCTGTTTAAATCCAAAAGTATGGAACAAAATCAAAGTTGACGGTATACATAGCCAAATCTTGAGCAACAAATGAATGCAAACCCATCATTTAAAGATCGGTTCACAGGTGGATGATCTTCTCGCTTTACAGGTCGACGATGATGACTTTTTATGATCGATTAGGTTTTGATAAATCTTCTAAACACCAGTTTAAATAGGTTTTATAAATTGGAATCAAAGAGAACCTGCTAGGTTAATAGTATTCATAGAGTAGCTCGCGCCAGTATCGCCGTAAGAGAATCGTCCCTATATAAATCACCGTAAACCACTTAAAAAAACTTAGCTAATGACGGTTTTACCTATGGAAAGGTTTAAAAATAAAAACGCCTCACAAGTTGCGAGGCGTTGTAAATATGACTAAAACTCTAAGAAAATTACTTCTTAAATTTTGAGTATTTGTTTTTAAATTTATCAATACGACCAGCAGTATCGATAAGTTTGCTTTCTCCCGTATAAAATGGGTGAGATGTACGAGAAATCTCTAATTTGATCAACGGATATTCTGATCCTTCAAAATCGATGGTCTCGCTAGTATTTGCAGTAGATTTGGTAATGAAAACTTCTTCATTAGACATATCCTTAAACGCTACTAATCTATAATTCTCTGGGTGTATTCCTTTTTGCATGACTTAAATCTTATTCTTTTGCGGTTGCAAATTTAATTATTTTTCTTTAAATAACAACCTTTTAATTCCTAATTAATTTAAAACAAATGTAAGCCTTAAAACCACACCTCCTAGCTTTATATTTGCGTTCTTATTTAAAAACCATTTTTGTGGAACAAACGATCAAGAGAAACTCCTTAATTTTAGGACTTGTAGGAGCATTATTTACCCTAGGAATCTATATGTACATGTGGAAAGCCCAGGATTATTTAAACCCGCTATTAAACACGTCTATATATATTTACCCCATCATATTTGGTGTCATCGCACAAGTGTGGGCAAGGGTCGTAATGAATGGTAAGGTTTCTTTTAGACAAGTTATCTTAGCTTACTTCATTTGTATCCTTTTGGTTTTTATAACCGAATCCATTACCTACTACCTTTTGCTTAACCATATCGATACCAACGCCAAAGAAATTTTATTACAAGCATGGCGTGGCATTAATGACAAGACTCAGAGCAACCTGGCCCAGGTTAAAGTATTCAAAGAACCAACTTTTTCTTTATCAGAATTTGCCTTAGGATTTGCGACTAAAACTCTTATGTTTACCGTTCCAGGGTTGATTTCTGGACTCGTTATTAGTAAAATACCTCAGCGATAGTTGGTAGTATTTTCCTTATTATATTTGGATATTAAATGCTCAAGATTAATATGATGGACTCAACCTTAAAAAAAATATCATTTAAAAACGGACTCCTAGGTTTTACACTTTTCATAGTGGCCTATTTTATCATGTGGAAAATAGACCTAAGTCTTTTCCTAAATCCACTAATTACCTACCCTCTTTCAATTGCGATGTTTATTTTGGCTGTTTACTCTCAAAAACAAGCCAAAAAAGAATTAGGTGGTTACATCAGTTTTGGGACTGCCCTACTCTACTTTGTAATTACCACTGCCATTGCGTTCTTTGGTTATGTAGTTGCAAGTATTTTAATTTTCAATATTATTGATTCAGGCGCAAAACAGGAATTGCTGGAGCTTACCATAAAGGCATCTGTAGAAATGAGTGAGAAAATGCTGGGTTGGTTGGGTATGGAAGATGCTGCTGGACAAGTTTCGGAAGATCAAATACGTGATTCTATGAAAATTAGCCCCACTCCTTTTGGCATTACTAGTCTTATCATTGGATACCTAGGTAATTTGGCGTTTTTTACTGTCCTTGGCTTGATCTCCAGTCTAATTATTAAAAAGGATAAACCTTACGAGTTTGAATAAAACCGATCTTTCCATAATCATCCCGCTTCTAAATGAGGCAGAATCGCTTCCAGAATTGCAGGCATGGATCAATCGCGTCATGGAAACCACCGTTGTATCTTATGAAGTTATTTATATAGATGATGGTAGTACGGATGCAAGTTGGGACATCATAAGCAAGCTTTCGCGCCATGCCTACCAGCAGGAAGAAAAGCAGAATCAAGTTCAGGCTCTTAACCCTATAAAAGGCATCAAGTTTCAGACGAACTACGGGAAGTCCCAGGCATTACATGCAGGTTTTAAACTCGCTCAAGGAAAAGTAGTTATTACTATGGATGCAGATCTTCAGGACTCTCCAAGTGAAATTCCAGAGTTGTATCAAATGATTACAGAAGGTAATTTCGATCTTGTCAGCGGCTGGAAAAAAAAGCGTTACGACAGTGTTATTTCTAAAAACTTACCCAGCAAACTCTTCAATTGGGCCGCACGTAAAACTAGTGGTGTACAACTCAATGATTTTAATTGCGGCTTAAAAGCGTACAAAAGCGAAGTCGTAAAAAATATAGATGTCCACGGCGAGATGCACCGTTATATTCCTGTTTTAGCAAAAAATGCAGGATTTACGAACATCACACAAAAAGAGGTTATTCATCAAGCGCGTAAATACGGTACGACTAAATTTGGTTACGAGCGTTTTATCAATGGCTTTTTAGATTTGATCACTATTGCTTTTATTTCAAAATACGGCAAACGACCTATGCACCTTTTTGGCACCTTAGGTGTCATCATGTTTTTGATAGGCTTTATAATTGCCGGCTACGTGGGCATTTCAAAGCTCTACCGTATGGCATATGATATTCCTTATAATTTAGTAACAGATAACCCTTGGTTTTTTATCGCGTTAACCAGTATGATTCTAGGAACGCTTTTCTTTATTGCAGGTTTCTTAGGAGAACTTATTCTAAGAAATGGCCATCAAGGGAATCGCTATACAGTGGCACAAGAGATTTAGTAGGCAGTAGTCTTGGTACAACCAATTACTAAATACAATAGATTTATCTCAAAATTATACGACCCATTGTGCTAATTAGTAGGCAGTAGGCAGGTGGATTTACAGCAAGCTGTAAATATGAGTAGGCAGTAGTCTTGGTACAACCAATTACTAAATACAATAGATTTATCTCAAAATTATACGACCCATTGCGCTAATTAGTAGGCAGTAGGTAGGTGGATTTACAGCAAGCTGTAAATATGAGTAGGCAGTAGTCTTGGTACAACCAATTACCAAATACAATAGATTTATCTCAAAATTATACGACCCATTACGCTACTTAGTAGGCAGTAGGCAGGTGGATTTACAGCAAGCTGTAAATATGAGTAGGCAGTAGTCTTGGTACAACCAGTTACTAAATACAATA
>Ga0307978_1000208_pt1 | contig 52779 bp, 54 predicted proteins | sample OrgLakmetage1056_FD_203151 | JGI IMG/M metagenome (GOLD analysis project Ga0307978, IMG submission 203151) | Saline water microbial communities from Organic Lake, Antarctica - #1056 | ecosystem: Environmental > Aquatic > Non-marine Saline and Alkaline > Saline | place: Antarctica: Organic Lake... | reverse complement strand
ATGTTAGCTTTCATGGTCGGCCCCTATCGGTCATTCAGTGATGCTTGGGTTTCACGCTTGAGATCCTGGTAATAAGTCCATGGATACAGCGTTTCTTTTAAAGGCCGCTCAGAAATGAGGTACAGCACGGTGCTGTCACCGGGTGTGCCCATCGGCTCCAGCTGGTGGTGCTGCAAAGTGGCGTGTGAAAAAGGCAAGTTAATGTCGAGGTAGTTGAGCTGTACCGGGTCTGTTGAGACATTTCGAATGTGCAGCGCCGCCAGATAGTGACCGCCACCGCGGTAGGCAACGACCGGCTTGGACAGGGTTTGATATCGAGCCGCGCCTTTGAACACTTTAACAGCGCTTTTGTCGGTCAGATTCACATCCGATATTCCCGGCACACTGCTGTGCAAACGAGAGGGGCCATAAAGAGTCTGTGCCGCGTACCGAGTCAGGTCGATGGGCGTAATCCGTTGGGCTTTACGGGGTGTCGACGCTTGAGCGTCTTTGCCGGACACCACGTTATCGGACGCAAGCACTAGCCGAAGAGTTTCGAGCGGCTCTGCATTTTCCACCGCCGGTGACGCAATCAGATCCAACAGGATTACCTGGCCGTCGGACATTCTGCGGATCTGGACGCGCTGTTTATCAAACGCTTCATAAGGCAGAAAATGGACCGCCCCTTGCGCCGACTGCACGCGGAACATTTTTTGCAGCTGCTGGCCTTTGGTAACCCCGACTTGCACATGAGAACCGAACTGTATTGAGCGCTCTTCACCGTCGCGCAGTTCAACGGTCACCGGCAGATTGTCGTAATGAATGATCTCAATGGCCCACGCCGGACTGGTCACAAACACCAGTAGCCATATTTTTATGAAAAAGTGTCGCATCGTTATTCACCCATTTCGTCTGAAAGCTGCTGAGCGGTGTTCTGATCTTGAATGGTCTTTTCCAGACGACTGGGCTTTTCATAAAAGCCATCCAGCGCCAGGCCCCACAAATTGCACTCGGGATCCACATCCCAACGCACGACCTTGATTGGGTAACGCACAAATATGTCTTTCACGACTTCCGATCGGAACGTTTCTTTCACATTGACGTCGTAAAACGCCACCCAGCTGTCGGCGGTTTGCTTGTAAACCCGCTTGTCGGTGTAAGGACGATCGGGCATCTCTTGCATGGCGCGGGAGCGGGTGAGTTCGTGGTTTCTAAGACGACGTTCGTAATCTCGCTCAAGCTCCCCTTTAAAGCGGGGGGTGAGGTAACAGCTCAAACGGGTAATTTGTTCTTTGTAGTTTTCAGTGCCTTTTGCCGGCCAGTTGTTCATTTGCTGCCAGATGTAATAGCCAAACGCATACACGTTAAAGGGGTGCCGCTCGGTGATTCCGCGTGTTGAACCTGAGCGCAGATCCGGTGGAATATCGATTTTTATGTGCTCTGGCGCAGCCTTCCAGCCCAAAATTGCCGCCACTAACGCAATGAACAGAAAACCTAAGCCGACGCGCAGCGTCCAGATGTGGGCATCACGGCCATCGAGTGCTTTTTTAGTACGATCCACGCTCAGTCCTCCATAGTCGTCTTTGCCCGGACAACGGGCCTTTCGCGGCGGATGTCCCAGCTTTGTGACGACTCGATGTAGTTGTAATTGACGAAGCTGAATTTTTTCTGAGCCAGCTTTTTCAAATACACAATGTGCAAACCATCAGGGCGGCGGCGTTTAAGCTCTTGCAGGTACTTTCCAATAACCAGCAGAGTCAAAATCGCGAGACCAAGCCCGATACCCACACCGAATAAGCCCCATCCAAATGGCCAAAGAACTAAGACGGACACGGGCATCCAAAACACCAGTCCGGCAATGATGAGAACAACCACTTCAGAATCCGTTAGCCCCCGGAAAACGACCGGCTCAGCAATGAGCCGGTCGGGGATAAAGTCGATTTCCCGGCCCTTCATTCCTGGTTGGTCCATCAGAAAATAACGGACGCGGCTTCGGTGAGCAGGTAGACAACGAAAACAATGAGCAGTACACCCATGCCACCGTGCATACCCATATCGCCCCACGTTTTCTTACCGTTGCCAATTTCGTTATAGGTCGCGATCATGTTGTTAACGACCACCAAAAACGCGATCGTGCCCAAGATCAAACCCAGTACCAGCGCTATGTCGTAGGCGTAACCTTTCAGCAGCCCGATATAGTCACCTTGAGCGGGTGCCTGCGAAGGATTGGCCGTGGTTGGCAGTGCTGCGTGAACCTGAGTACCCACTGACAGCATCAGCATTCCAGTGGCGGCCTTGGCGGCCAAAAACTTTTGTTGGCCAGTATGGAAAACGTTTTTCATTCGTAATGCTCCTAGTTAGCTTCGGAATTGCAGCGGGTTAGTTAATGATTAAATACAAAATGATCATCAGCACGAGGACACAACGGCCCCACACGATCAGCATGTCTCTGGCACTGAGTTGTTCTTGTCCAAAATTGTTGTAGGCGGTCACACAGAGCCACGCCACATACGTTAAGATCGCAGCAACACCGATGGACTGCACGGCAAGCAGCATGGCGTCAGCGGTTTGAAAGCAAGGCCCACCGCCACAACCAGCACCCTCTTTAAACCATTGATATTGTTGTGCGTTCACCACTGATGCTCCGTGTAGTTGGCACGCAGAGCATCGAGGGTCGATGGAACTACTGGCTCCATCGGCACTGTCAGATGATGGGCAATCCCAGCTCGGATTTTGCGCATGTCATCCAATAGAATTTGGTAATCGAATTGAGTGCGGTTATTCGAATCTCGGCGGGCCATGGCGGTCATAACCAGAGCTTCCAGAGCTGAAAGCTCGGTCGCTACATTGGCGAGCGCCTCCCGCTCAGCCCAGACATCGGCGTTGACGGTCGGGATGATGGAGACACACATTAAACACAAGAGGGTTTGTACTTTACTCATCAGAAATCCGCTTCATGCGCAGAGTGACGTGGGACGAGGATGATTAGAGCAGAGGGATTTATTTCACCGTGGGTTTTTGGGTCAAAACGCGCTGACCTTTTACAGAAATGAGCTGTTCAACGTTCAACCATTGGACGAAGACCACTGCCTGATTCAACTCAAAACCCATTCTGGCAAACGCCATCGCGGTCAGTACCTGACCGGCGTGGTGATGCCGTTCGCGGCGAAAGCCGCGGGCAAAGCGCTGTTTTTATCACGCAAAGGACGCCGATTCTGGTTGTCGATGAGTTTCGACAAAGAGTTGGATGTGATGAACGAGGGCGTCATTCGGCAGTACGCCGTGTCGCTCACCGATGAAGAATTAAAAAGCCAAGTAGAAGGCTGTGACCTGGGCGTGAAACGCCAGGTCACAGGGTCGTCGGGTGCGGTGTACCGTTTGCCGGATGAAGCCCTTGCGGCCTTGGCGAAACTGGAAGAACGCCGCGCTCGGTATCAACGCCGATACGCCCGAATGGCTCGCGCCAATGACCGCACAGCCGGCACCGTGAAGCGAAAGCGCACCGGTGGCGAGAAAAAAATACAGCACAGAATAAGCCGATACAGCGAGAAAAAGGCCCAGATTCAGAACAACAATTCGCACCACATTTCGAAGAAGATCGCAGATAGCACCCAGATTATCGCAGCCTTTGAAGACCTCAAGATCAGCAACATGGTGCGCAAACCCAAAGCGACACTCTATGAAGACACCGGACGTTGGTTGGCCAACGGCGCCAGCGCGAAGCGCGGGCTTAATAAAGCCATTCACTCGGTCAACATGGGCCAGATTCGCCAATTTACCGCGTACAAACTGAAAGACCGGGGCAAACTGATGGTGCGGGTAAAACCGCATTACTCCAGCCAAGAATGCTCTCAGTGCGGCCACACTGAAAAAGGCAACCGACCGTCGCAAGCGACGTTCCAGTGCCTGAGTTGCAGCTACATCGCTAACGCTGATGATAATGCCGCGTGTGTTATCAAACAGCGAGGCATTACGCACGTTCGGAGTGAAGCGTTCTCGATAGAGAAAACACCCCGAACGATCAAAGTGCGACGAAAGAAAACAAATAAGGCGCAGGAGCTGGCGTCTTCAGGAAGCGGAGATTGCGTAAGCCCTGGCATTCAAGCGGTGATCAGTGATGCTCTACATTCTCGACGGACGAGAGAAAATCCTTGTCCTTCAGAAACCCGTACGCTTTAGCTACGGGTAGTTCATGATAACCTCTTCTGAAGGGGGTTATTTTTTGCTTGCAAATTAGGCTGGCGAATAGTGCAAAGCGTGTAAGTGATAGAGATGATCGCTGGTCATCAAATACCCCGGGTGAATCGCCGCTTGTGGGATCGTAATAAACTCGGTAACAAGCTGATAAAGTCGGCAACTTGTTCCGCAGAAAAACACCGCAAGCCTGGCCATCCATTTAACATCGCATTGCGTATTATACCGAAATGTATATAATATTTTTATGAGTTTACAACCAAAGAAATTAATGTGGATTGGGTCGGCCAAAAAAGACCTTATGGCCATGCCTGACGATGTGCAAGACGTATTTGGCTTTGCCCTCCATCTGGCGCAGGTCGGGGAAAAGCACGACAAGGCCAAGCCTTTGAAGGGGTTTGGCGGGGCAGGAGTTTTGGAAGTGGTGGAGCGTGACAATGACGGCACGTATCGAGCCGTTTATGCCGTGAAATACGGTGATGCGGTGTATGTCCTGCATTGTTTTCAGAAAAAATCATCTAAAGGCATTGCCACACCGAAACCCGATATAAACGTTATCAATGACCGCCTGAAAGCGGCGAAAGAACACGCAGAGGAAGGTGGAAAATGACTATAATTGAAGAAGGAAGCACCAACGTCTATACAGACCTAGACTTTACTAATGCAGATGAAATGCTGGTAAAAGCGCAACTGGCAGCACACATTCGCAACATTATTAGCGCCAATCAATGGACACAGACAGATGCCTGTAAGATTCTGGATCTGAGCCAGCCGAAGCTTTCCAATCTGCTAAATGGCAAGTTTCGCGGCATCAGTGAAACGAAAATGCTGGACTGTCTCACCCGCCTGGGCCGAGACGTGCAAATCGTCATCAGCGCTGACCGCCATACGGCGCAACCAGGACGTGTTTCTGTAGTTGCAGCCTAACACCACGCCCGTTAGCAGGAGTTCCCGAATTGGTAACTCCTGCCATTACCTCACACTTTCCAAGTGCGGTTAGAAACCAGAATCAACGGCAAAAGTCATCGACCTTGTACCTCTTGATAAAGCTTACTGCCTTTCTGGCGGAACTTTTCTGCCTGTTCTTCCATGCCCTTCATTACCGCCTCTTGGCTGTTAGCGTTCAATCGGTAAAACCGGCTGAACGGTGACCTTCCCAAAGGGGACTTTCACCCCATTAGTTCATGCCCATGCTGGGCGTACACAAATCGCAGCAGTACGCGGCCTACGGCCGCCGGACGTCACTGACGTGCCGCCGCTGTGCTCAGCGTTAACTGGATTGGTGTGGTGCCTTTCTGGTGGCTTGGTGCCAGTGGCCTTGGCCCCAGGTTCGTAGCAAAACCGGTAACTTTCAGCTACGCCAAGGCCGTCTGAGTCCGTGGTCAGTTTGGCAGTTCAATCGTTCACCGGCATTGCCATAAAATTTGGTGTTCACCGTGTGGGGCCGTTCACGCAAACTTGGGTCCACGCCTGGTAATCTGAGGCTCAGGTTCGTTTGCCACATCGGTTGCGGTGTTTTAGGACACTGTGCATCAGCGGATTTTGGCACAAGGGCAGCAGCGGAACAGGCTATCATTTTGAGTGCCAAGAGCTGGGCTTGTCAGTTACACCCAGTTAATCGGGTAGCCGGGGGTATCTAACCCCCAGCCCCCACAACACCCTGCACCGATGCGTCGGACCGGCGAGTCCGCACAGGGCGTTTCCCGAAAACGTTCAGAGTAAGATGGCCGATTCCCTCCTCATACCCCACTGATAGCTTCTGATTTTGCGCCAACGTTCCTCAGTCCGGTCGGATATGGAATCGTTGGGCTGCACAAGCTCCTCATTGATTTTTGGGTTCATGCCTTCACCGTGTCCCAACCATTGCGATGTGCGTATGGCTACTATGCCTTCTGCTGAATTCTGCTCAATCACCGGCGGGATTGCCCCCATCGGCGCTATCGGTGTCCACCTCGTTCGCTCGCAACCGCCGATGGCAACGGCTGCGCCTAGGCTTGATCAAACAGTGGCCTGACTGGAAATTGACCGATCGCTCGTTGAGCAGATCCCGATGCGTCGGATCGCCCCAGATAAGAACATGAACTTTTACTGCACAACTGCATCATTTACGGTGGCCGTCAGATCACGTGGCTTCGCGGGAGGCCGCCCCGTCGGCTTGTGCCAACTCGCCTCCGGCCTACGCCTCATATGATGTTCTTGTTCATCAGCTCGCAGCTTTGCTAGCGGCTTACTTCCGGCCGGCGTTCCGGAGACGGCGCCTCGCGGGTTGGCCCTTGCCATTCGCTAGTGGTTAGCGTTCAATCGGTAAAACCGGCTGAACGGTGATCTTCCCACAGGGGACTTTCACCCCATTAGTTCATGCCCATGCTGGGCGTACACAAGTCAATCAAGTTCGTTCCGGCCTCCACCGGACGCCCCTATCGGGCCGCCGCTTATTTCAGCGTTAACCACAAGGAGTATCTTTTGAGGCTAATATTATCTGTTTGGATTTTGAGCACAGCGTTTCTGCTTTCGGGGTGTATTGTTTCTGAAGAAGAGCACCGCAAATTAGCTGAAGAACTTGATCGGGTAAAACAAGAGCTCAGCTTAACGCAGCAAGCCCTTGGTCAGTTTCGTTATATGGCACTTGACCCCGAATTGGAGTTCTCCCTATCAGACGAGGAGTTTTCTGAGGCTGATAGGGAGTATTCCAGCCCGAGCGTGAAGTTCAAAGCAAGCCTTCGCCAAACGAACAATGAGTTTCCTCTGGACAATTACGAAATTCTGATCGACTTCTCGGTTCTTGGTCAAAACGATAAAGAGATAAGTGAGTTTACCGTCAACTCAACAGTAAAAAATGGCGTACTGGCCTTGGCGGAAGAAAATAGTCTCTATGACCTCAAAAATACAAGCCTGGAAGGCTTAAAGTTAGCTGTGAAAGACTACGCTTGGTACCCAACTCGCAGCTTCGAACCCAAGTAATGGTTAACAAATGCAGGCACGGCGACGCCCATCACATCGCGCCTTTGACTCCATTCCATGGAGCGCGCATGCTGGCATGTGTTATAATTAAGCAGAGGTTTAAGCATGAGCTTCAAGTTAAATGTGGATAATTTTGATGGTCACTCAATACAGTCAGTGATGTCATTCATAGATAATGCATATAAAAAGCCACTATCGGAAGTATCACTTTTTGACTTGTTGTTAAATGAGAGCACCAATAAAGCACTTAGACATGGAGTTTACATGTACTTCAATGACAAAAATGAGTGCCTTTATGTTGGCATGTGTAGCTCAAGCCACTTCGCTCATAGAATCGGTGGCCATTTTGGAATGTCTCCAAAATATGGGATGAACACTTTCTTAAAGCGCACTGTCAGCATGTTGGGCTTAAAGACAGATAAGTATGAGAGCTATGTTGAGGCTTTGCCTATAATCTCGAATTACGGGCTTCTAATAATTAATGCAAATACAAAAGGTAAGAAATTTATCTCTAGCCTAGAGAAGCTGCTTCACATCACTTATAAACCTGCGCTAAATTTTCCTAAAGGATTTCCAGGTACTTACAAACCTATAGATTTAGATGAAGAATTCGCGAAATCTATGAGTTCGATGTGAATTCTTATAATCGGGTAGCCGGGGGTATCTAACCCCCAGCCCCCACAACACGCTGCACCGATGCGTCGGACCGGCGAGTCCGCACAGGGCGTTCCCCGAAAACGCTCAGAGTAAAATGGTCGATTACCTCCTTCTACCCAATGATGGTTTCTGATTTCGCGCCAACGTTCCTCAGTCCGATCGGATGTGGAATCGTTGAGTTGCACAAGCTTCTCATTGATTTTCAGGTTCAGGCCTTCACCGTTTCCCAACCATTGCGATGTACGTGTGGCTACTATGCCGTCTGCTGAATTTTGCTCAATCACCGGCGGGGTTAACCCCATCGGCGCTACTGGTGTCCACCTTGTTCGCTCGCAACCGCCGATAGCAGCGGCTGCGCCAAGGCTTGATCGACCAGTGGCCTGACTGGCAACTGACCGATCGCTCGTTGAACAGATCCCGACGCGTCGGACCGCCCCAGATAAGAACACAAACTTTTACTACACAACTTCATCATTTACGGTGGCCGTCAGATCACGCTTTTACGGTTGATCTTGGTGACGATCCCAACCTTCGTCCCCTCCGGGCCATTGAAGGTTACTTTCGACCCCACTCGCAATTGACTCAGCGCCTGCATGTTCTTTTGATCTTGCAGTTGATCGATTCGCCGGCAGATGACCCTGTTCATTTCCAGCAACTGGTCGATGCTCATGTCTTCAATGCGCATGGCTTACAGGCTCCGGCTGGCTTGTCTGTCGGGATGGCGTGGATCCACCAGAGATCTCAGCGGCTTGTCTGCGAACCGCAATTTCCAGAGCCTTGGCGTTAAGTCAGCCACCTGACTGGCCGGGTGTTGGCTGATGCGTTGCAGCACGTCCACCAAGTAGGTGTACGCATTCAGGTCGTGCAGTTTGCAGGTGGTGATCAGGCTCTGGATAATCCCCAGGTGTTCGGCACCGAGCTCGGTCCAGCAAAAAAGCCAATTTTTTCGATTATGCGAAGCTTTGCATAATCGCCTTTATCGCCGGGTGCCTGATGTCGCGGTTGGCGCACGCCGCAGCCTCTCATGGCCCGCGTTGGCTTTGCGCTCCGGTCTTGCCGCGGGCATTATTTTTGCGATTACGGGCTTTGCCCATGTGTTGCCTCCGGCTTGGGCCGGCGTTATGGCCGCCTTTCCAGTGACCATGTATCCCTTTTTGGTGATTCTGCACCTAACCCAAGGGCGAGCCACGGTGGCCACGGTGATCAAGCACTACCTCGCAGGCCTGGGTTCGCTGCTTCGCTATGCGTCTCGCTGACTTACGACAGCTTGGGCCTGATTACGGGCAAGCCCCCAAAAAATGCTTGTTCTGAAGGCCGAAATTAGTAGGCCAATTGCGCCAATAATAAATATTCCAAAACCGACATAAAAAACTGCGTCATTCACTCTATCTTCGTTTTTGATTTCTAACAGAGACTTACAGTTCAAACGATTATAAATACTTCTTGAACTTGGATGTCATAACCATCAAGCACAGTCCGAACAGGACAGCGAAAGGCGTAATGATGTAATTCGGATGCACCGAGTTGGGGATCGATAAATACAAAAACCAAGCAACAAACAACGTCGGCATCGCAAAGCGCTTGGCCCAGTGATACACATAACCCGATTCATTGCCGCCACACCAGCGCCGGAGATCCCGCTGCATTAGGCCGTCACTGATTCCCACAATGGCAAACAAAATAAAGGCCGGCATGGACAATATTAAGATGGCCATTCGGACGAAAAACATCACCAAGATAAATATGGCTGCCATGAAGTAGTCGTAGTACGAGGCAATGAAGGATTTTACACGGGATCTGATGGCGCCATCGCTGGCCTTGATGTCCTTCGTGGCGGTCAATTTTTCAACCAGCCCGGAATCGATGAATAAAAAATTCACCACCGCACTGACACTGTCACTGGCAGAGGCAATCGCGTCTTCGTTAAAGCCGTCCCCGATCGTTAAGGATTCGCTCAAGTAGCTGATCTCAGTTTGCATCATGGACTCAGCGTGGGAGTAGCCGACGTCTTCATCAAAGTAAAACCCCATGCCGATCCACTCAATCATGATCGAAAAGAACGCAGAGAGGATCAACAACCCAAACATCTTCAGTAGGAGTTCAAGCGTGCCGCCTATGAGACCCCGGCTTCCTGCCGCGTGATCGCCTTTGCTCTCAGCCATTCTCTAAGCCCACCATTGCTCTGCTGTGTGATAGTTTTTGTCCATCTCACGAGTCAGTGCCTGTAAGTTTTTCGGCATGTCTTCGTCAGCGTCTTCGACGGGCAAAGGAAACCGAACTTTCCAGAGCTGCCCGCCATCGAGCAGGCAAAAGGCCTGGCCTTTAGGAAGAGAGGTTATGTGACCGGGTTCGAGTGTTGGAACGCGCAACATTGAGATCCGGTCTTGTGTGCTTGAAGTGAAGTCTACGCTGGACTCAGTGTCTGACGAGTCAGACGCCCCGGACACGGACATCATCTGAGCCACTTCTACTTCCGGCAGCTGGTTGGTAAGAAGCTCTGCTGTTTCCTTTTCTTTTACCCGCAACATGATCAGATTATTGAAGTTGCCCTCCACCTGACGCGCTTTTGCGGTGCTGCCCAGTCGGGCCTCGATGTCTCCCCTACTCTGCGTGTATGCGGTGATTTGCATACCGGATCCTCCGGATTTGTTCACCATGGGCAGAAACTCATCCCCCATCAGCTCGTTGAACTCATCGGCGTGCAGGCAGACTTTGGGCATGGCGTTGGCCCTACCTTCCAACATACCGTGCTCGAAACCGTGCTTATAGATATTTCCGCACACGCTCACCAGATCAGAAAACATGGAGTTACCGACCGCTGAACTGACTTCGGTATCCGACATGGCATCTAGTCCGATATAACAAATGCCACGCTTCCTGATGATCTGAGTCCAGTCAAAAATCGGCCGCTCGTCCTCAACATCAAAGTAATTTGGTGCCAGCAGTGCGCCTATTTTTCCTGTGGTCAGCTTCTCTAAGAGCGGTAAGAGACTGGCTACCAGCTTGTCAAAATAGGTTCGGTCATAACGAAGCGCCGAGATCAGACCGTGCAAAATGGGATCACTGACCTGCATCTGCTCAACGTACTTGCGCAATGCCTCCGTCCGGGCGCTCGCGTGTTTTGCACTGCGAGGATTTTTTTTGTACATGACTTCGGCTTCGTGGGTCATGGCGTTCAAATCTTCAATCCAGCCTTCTTCTGCGTTTCGCGGAAGCCACCAGTCGAGGTATTCACAGAACAACGGCTCTATGTCTGTTACGTACCGCAAGATGTTGTTGTAGTCCGGGCGCGTACCCAAAGACACCAGCGCCCGGGCAACGATGTTGATAAACCGCCAGGCAAATTCTTTAAACGCTGCACTGTTTCCTTCCGACGACAGCTGACCAGAGATACGGCCAGCGACTTCTGTGATGCGAGAAAAGTTGCCGACCGCGTTATAGCGAGCGCTGATGTCAGGAAAACCCAGATGGAACATATAAAAGTCGTCCGTCCTGCCCGTGCGTTTGGCCGCCATGTACATTCGAGTAAGCAAGCCCGGATCCGATTTTGGATCAAACACGATAACCGGCCCTTCGTTTCGGCGAATGTCCTGCTCAATCAGGATCTCAGCCAAGCGGGATTTACCGACGCGGGTGGTGCCCAGGCACAGGGTATGGCCAACCCGTTCGGCCATGGCCAACAAAACCTCTGTCTCGTTCAGTTCAACCGCATGGATCGCCGGGTTACCGCCAACTTCCGGGTACGGACGAACCGGGTTCAAAGGATGGTCTTTGCTGGTCAGCTCTGCCAAGAATCGGAACTGAGTGTGTTCCAGACAACGCTCCATGGTTCTGGCCCAGGCATTGAGCGACGATTGCTTTAAGTATTTCGCAGCCGCAGGGGCCATGGTGTCTTTAAGGCGTTGCGTGTGCTGCTGCCCCCACCGGAATCCCTGTCCCAAATAAAGATGTTTGCGGTAACACGGGATTTGGCGGGACGACATCTCAAACCGAGGTAGTCGTTTCAAGTGGCGCTGATACCTGGTGACTCGGGTGCCCTGGTAAATTCTCCAGAGTCCGAACAAGACAAGTATTCCCGCAGAGGTGTACCCAATAACGGGTGTCATCATCATTGTCGACGGCGCGGCAATACACATTCCTGCTGCTGCAAGACTGACCGTGCCGGACCAGTATTCAACCGGCGGGCGCAACAGACCTTCAAGTGGGTAACTGGCCATCAGCGCATTACCCCGTGACTGTCCATGTAAAACGGATAGTGGCGAATTCCCATGTTCTCGGCCAAACGATCGCCCGGTGAAGGCTGCATGGTGATCCCCTTTCCCGCAATTCGCTGCAACTCGTTCATTTGTTCAACGGTTTGCACGCTCACCACAAGACCCACCGCGTTATTGCTGGCAAGAAACTCTCGGTTGTTGCTGAGCCATTGGATCGATACCGGATCGTAGCCAATGATGAACAGTGGTCGCGAGACCATGTGATACGGCACTTCTGTCGCTTCCGCCTCGGTCACTCGACCGACCTTCAAAGACTTTGATGAAACCGGAATATGCGAAGCCATGAAGCGTCGCCCGGTGCGCTCGGCTTTGAGCTTTTCCATGTGGGCTTTTACGTCGGGTGAATCCGGTAAAAAGGGCTTTGCGGGTTGTCCACCGTAGTCTGCAATAACGTCCAGTTGATACAGTCGGTCCAGCTTATCCTGTGCCACCGCCGTCATCGGCAGAGCGGCTACGGATGCGAAAGCGGCAGCGGCCACATACCCACTCAAATGTTTGACCATAGCTTTAAGACCCTTTTTCTGTATTTACTGGCGATTTTCTTATCGTGTGGTCGCTGAGCGGGCCTGTGGTAGCACCCAGTGGCCAAATCCCACGATGCACACTCCGGACGTTCGTACTGCTCTCTTAGGTGCTTTGCAGCGGCAGTCAGATTCAAATAGGGATCAAATGCCTCCCATAGCCCTGTAAACCGTTGCTTGTGCCATTTCCAGTTGACCTGCCCAAGACCGACATCAAACTGCGTGTCGCCCGCCTTCACCAGTCTTCGGGCAAATCGGTAGGCTGCTTCACGGGTTTCAAAGTAATGCGGCTCACCACGATGATTGATCGTCCATGGCCACGGCAGCGCACGCCCGACGTTGTTGTTCAAGCTTTGGCTCTCGTTCAATGCGATGGCAAAAAAAAGCTTGGGCGGGACTCTTTGTTCCTGAGCAACAATTCGGTACATCTGAGGAACGACGGATGCCGTGACCGGACCGGACACAAAAGCGAGCAGAAGCATCAAACCAAACATCCGAGTCCTGGATCCCGTCATTGTTCGTAATCCCGAACCTGGCCGGTTGCTACGTCTATGACTTTCACGGCCGGCAGCTCACCAAGATTGACACCGTATGCAGCGGCTTTGCCCGAACCCAATTCAAAGTTCAGCGTGATTTTTCTAGCTCGAACCGTGTCCGGATGAATGTTCATGTGGCCGGCCCATTCGCCTATTGACTCGGCCGATGCCCCACTTGAGAAAAAGACGTCCATGCGAGAATTGCGTGACACCGAGGCCTTCACCTCTTCAAAAAGGTTTTCGCAGTTTTCGAGGCAATCGTCGTTCACGAACAAAGCAATGTTCTGGCCTTGCTCGTTATAATTCTGGTTCCACTCCCTCTCCCACTCCGAATTATCGACCACGCTTTGTGACGCAAACATGGCCTGGCCTGCACGCTGGCGCTCAACCTCAAACGCCAACTCCAGTCCCATGCGGCGAGACTCCACTTCCATCCACAGCCGGGCGTACCTTGCTCGCTCTGTGGCATCCGTCTCAGACACGCCTAATGCGGTGATGGGGTCCAGCCCTGGCGACCAGGTTCCTCGCGGCCCACTCATAATCTGTTTGTATTTGACCCAGTCACTTTCTTCCAGCTTCCACTGCTTCGCCAGCGTTCTGTCCTGGTCGGATAGTGAGACGTTGGCGTCCGTGTCGGTGCTGGATGACGTGTTGGATCGGATTTGAGCGCTGTTGGCTGTTTGATCCAGAGAGACTTGTGCTTGAGCGGTGACTGCGATAAATAATGCAGCAACGGCGAGTGCGGTTTTGATTGTTCGCATATCGGTCACTCCTCACAACCAACATTTACCGGCGTGACCGGCAGCAGCTCTTGGGTATTTGGCTGGCTCAGATCAGCGATGAGCACGGGCGTGTTGCAACCTTCGTGCTGATTCGGTTCCGGCGTCAGATTCGACAGATAATACCCATCCGGTGAAAGGGTGTAAGTGTGCCTGGCAAAAATCTTAGGGGCGGTGGCAGACGGTGTATTGTCCACAATCTCAATGTGCGTGTGCTCAACGGGCGACACCACAGGATCCGCACCTTCGTCGAGATACACACCCGCACCGAAAGCCAGAACTAACAGCGTTATGATCGTAATGGGCTCCATGGGTTACTCCACTGCCATTCGACGGGTTTTGGTCCCGGCTTTAAACACAGCCTCGTTGCCAGATGCACTCTGCAAGAACCACCCTCGATAGGTATCCCCTGCCTGCAGGGGCACCCATGCGCCAGCATCGTCACGCAGCACGACATAGCGCTGACTGCCCCACATATCGATAGAAGCCAGCGTAGCGCCCTCCAAAGTGCCTGCAGGCTGTGCTTTTGCTTGCGGGGCCGTCCTCACCTCTCGAACAACTTGTCTGACCGGTGGGCGCTCGCTTAACGTTTTAACTTCTTGGCTCACCAAATCAATATCGCTTCGGTGTTCGTCCAACACTTTTTCCTGGTTGTCGAGTACAGCGCGGATATCGATCAGTTCATCTTGGACACCGTTCAACGCGCTGCGTATCACCTGAATATCAGAGTGGACCTGGCCAAGAGTTGCGATCCGTCCGTCGTTGTTTTGAACAGACAGCCGGGTATCGGAAAAACCTTTTGTGATTTCTTCGTTGCGGAGGTTCAAATCGAAAATACTTTCCGTCATGCCCATCATTGACTGATGGATGCCCTCATCACCGCTACTTTGCTGCACGCCGATATAAACGCTGACTAAAAGCGCCAACAAAGAAATAACAACCGCAATGCCGCCAAGGATCTTCCCACCACCGCTCTTAACAGCCCTGGGCTTGTCTACAGGTTTCCGTTTGCTCGGTGCGGGTGATACGGAAATAGATTCCGGATTCGCGGCGTCCAGCTGGTCGAACTGATCAACATGAATAGGCTCCTCGACTTTTTCAAGAATGGGGTTCAGAGCGCTGCTTTGGATCTCAGCGCCCATGCTGGGAACTCCAGCTTCCCGAAACGCATCCGACGCTTTATCGGTTGCGCTGTCTTTAGCCGGCTCATCCAGGCCACCACTGATCGAACGCATGATGCCCTGTTTGAGTTTCGACATTACTGTGTCCTCGCCAGAAGCTTGGACGACAGCTCAAACGCAACTTTCCGGTGAACAGGATCCACCACCAGTTCAAAAGCTGAACCTGCCAACGTAACCAGGGCTTTGTCCAAAGTCATAGGGCCGATCTGCCGGTGTATTTCGGGCAGCGGGAGATCAAGTAGAACCCTCGCCTCAGAACTGAGCACTGTAAAGTCGGCTAACACATAGCCCGATCTCGCCAGCAAGAACTCCATCGTTTGTCCAACAGAGCGGATCGATTGCGGAATCTTGGTACGAATGACCACTTTCAGGGGATTCAGTTGATTGACGGGCGGTATGTTTTCAACGTAGCTGTATCGTCCAGTCGCGACGTGTTCAATGCGGTCGCGCTCAATCGATTCGTCTGCGTGCATGCGGTTGCTTTCCGCAACGGCTACGGAACTCAAACATCCGATAGCAATAGCGAGTGAGATCGATTTCATCATTTAGCGCGGGAGACCCCGTCCTTCAGGGCGGGGAGGGAGTGCGCGTCGTGCGTCAGCGCGACTCGTTTTCCCTGTCTCCCTCCTCCTTTCGTTGGTTGGGTTGGATGTGATAGCCGTAGCCATCCGCTCGCTGGGTTAAAACGCAGTGGCGATGGGATATTTCCTGGATGGCGCCACTGTTTGTCTGAATATTGAAGCTTCCAGTCTTGCGAACAGCGACCCGACCCAACCAGGTGCCGGCTTTCGTGCCTGTCGGCACAATGGCTCGCACCATGTCGCCAGTCTGAAACCCTTGGACTTTCTTCTGGCGCATCAGATAGCCACGAGGGAAACCGTGCTTTGTTAAGCGTGTGCGCTTATAACTGCCGCGCCCGATGGCCTTGATCGCCAGGGCTGGAACGTTCCAGCCCTCTACGATCTCGACTTCTCCGACGCAAGCTGCGTCCAGCGCGTGTGTCTTTGAAATGCCCAGTCGCTGTCGATTGAATTTCGTGCGGCCGCCGGTACCCACTTCAATTGGCAGGCCCGTTTGCTTCAGTGCCTGATGCGATGCCCACCGGGTGGAGTTGACCGCTGAGGCGTCTCTTAAGGGCTTCTTACACTGTTTTAAAATGCGATCCAGCTTCGCCTGGTGGCTCTTCAGTCGTTTGGACGATGCAAAGAAATCAGCAAGTGGCTGTCCGCCTTTCTCCTGATTGCATGGCCGGCACGCCAATGTCAGGTTGCTGATCCGGTTCGAGCCACCGTTGGCTTTTGGGTCGATATGCTCAATTTTCAGCGGCGTATCGGTGTCAGCGCAATAGGCGCATTCGTGGCCCCACTTTTCCAGTAGGTATTCGCGGATCTCGTAGCCGAGCAAGGTGCCTTGCTGATATTCGACGTCGCTGACTTCTGGGTTCTCCATCTTTTGCGTGTCGAATCGAACCAGTTCCTGGCTGATAAATTCAACCGGCACCAGAGATCGAAGCCGATTCACCAGGCTTTTTGTGGTGTCCACTCGGTGCTGCAGGCTCGGGGGCAGCCAGCCTTTGGGCTTGGTTCGATTCAAGAATCTGGGTGCCCGGTACCGCAGCTGGTTTCGGCGCCGGCGGCGAAACGCCCGACGTTGGTCCAAAGACTTGCTGATCTGACGGCCGCGATGGGCTAATTCCATCAACACTAGAACGTATTGCTTCTGGCCATTTTCTCGAACCACCGCGATCCCGGTGGTCTTGCTGCCGGGATCGATCTTGATCCGGACCGGCTGAGTATTTCCGCCAACCCGGCTTTTCAGCCGGATCGTAAACGGATACGCACGCACCACCACCGCTCGACCACGGTCGAGCAGAAGCCGCGCACGCCTTTCGGTGCACGGCATAAGAGGGTGTTTGCGTCTATCCAATACGAAGACCGACATCGTTTTCCTTTCAATGAATGCCCTTACGGGCCTTGTGACGGAGGCCGAAGCCTCTCTCCCCTCGGGAATGTCTGTGACCGGCTCCCGCTTGCGCGGCGACCTAGACCTTCGGCGTTTTACCTTTCGCCAGCGTGATCTGAGTCTTCCAGAGCGCCGAACTGAGGAAGCATTCGGCGGTGGGTCTTAGCGACCTGTCACAAACGTAGCGGGTTGGTTACCGCTTTCCCTGGTCAACCTAGCTTGCAGGGTATTCTCTACAAGCCCCGTCCTTTAGGGCGGGGTAGTTGACCAAAGTTACCTCAGTGCAATTTGGCAGACTCAAGGTAACTCAGGGCAAAACAGACATAGGTTTTTTTAGGTCAGAATGGTGTGACCTATTCAGAAGGGATATTGGCGGGAGAATGATCTGGCAGAAATACTGGAAGGGGTTAGATGTTCGTAACCCCTCCCTCGAAAAACAGCGTGGGTTTAGCGAAACCCGTTTATAGAGACTGATCCTGACATGGGGCGGTGGGATCGTTTTTCCCCCAGTTTATCGTGCGGTCTTGTAGAACTCGCACGGCATGGCTACGCCACACAAAAGCCACTCGTATTTGTGCCGTCATCATCACAAGAATTGCTTGCTTGTTAACCGAGTTATTAACGTCGAAGAGACTTTGCTGTGAACGCTAACTAAAATCACCTGCACTTCGGCAAGACACTTTGATTAGCGTTCGGGCAACAAGATGGGTGGCGGCCAGATTATGAATAATCTTTGCCTGATCAGCTCGGGGAAGAGATGAATGCAATTTAGAATAGCGAAGGAATTCTTCGCAGTTGAGCCCGGAAGCTTTTTAATATTCCAGAAGTGTTACAGAAGGCCCACCCCATTTCAACTAAAACGACAAGCCAAGGAGTTCCGCCATCTCTTTTTCGGACTGAACGATCGCATCCGTCATGCCTTTCAGTAAGCGCAAATTTGCATTGATATAGATGAGCTCCTCTTCAACGATCTTCAATTTGATCACCTGATCTGGGTTCAAGGTTTGCAGATATTCGACCACTGGAGCCGCGTTCAAGCGCACGTATTTTCTGTCTCGTTTGCTCGACCGAAATCGCCAGTAAAATTTCTTCGTCGTTCCATCCGACCGGCTGCTGATCGTAAGCTCAAACTCCGAGCCAAAAAGCTGCTCGATATCGCCTCGAAGTTCCGTTGCTCGACCCTCAAGCTCTGACTTAAATCGATCGATCTCTGTGCGATACAGATTTCTCCTCGCTCCCTTATTATCCTTAAAAGGTATTATTAAATTTACATTTAAAGACGAATCCATCGAAATCCTGCTCCTGATCCAACCACTATTATTAGGTTCTGATCCAGCACCACGACGGGTTCTGATCCACTTTCCGCGCCGGATTTGATCCAAGTTTAAAACCAAAAAAGGTGCCCGGATAAGGCACCTCTCCAACCGCTAAAATCCGGAGTCATTAGGCAGAAATTGTGGTTTCTTTATCTGCGGGAGTTTCGCTTTTGGCCTCCTGTTCGGCTAAAACGCGATCCAGTTCGGACGCCAGATCTAAGTTCTCAGGGTCCAGATTTTTGGCTTTCTTGGCTGCCGATTTGCTCAGACCCCCACCAAGAGTTTGAAGACGCTTGGCTGGCAGAGCAGGCGCGTTATCGGAACGAATGCTGCCATCCAGATATCCCATTTCCAGATCACCCATCACTTCTTTTGCTTTTTGTGCTCGCTGGTTATTAGCGGCCATATCGTCGCGAGTGACACTGGCGTGCCGGTACCGATACACCAGGTGTAAAACTCCCCTAACGCGTTTCTCAACTCTCGCCAATGTTTGAAATTTTTCTTTATTAGGGAGTAGGCCAATATGGTTTGCCAGCAAGACGCTCAGCACTATCTGGTCGACTTTAAGCAACTGATACACCAGCTGGAAACCCAGACGCGAAGCAAAACGGATCGGTACTATCGCCGGGTTTTTACTGGCCACATCCGGAAGCCGCATCGCTGTGGGTACATTCTCCGCAATGTAAGCTTTGATATCCTTCAGCTCTTCATCGAGATCTTCGGAAAGGTGATCGATCCCTTCTTCAATTTGCGCAAAATGATAATCCGCGTATGGATCATCCTCACGAATAGCCTGCTCCATAGAGCGAACTCGAGAACAAAATCCCGGCAAACCTAGAATCCCATGCCGAGCCTCTGTCTTTTCACGACCTTCCCACAATCGAAGCGCTGGACGGGTGGCCAACTCTATTACGATGTCTTCTGTTGACGCTATTGGGGCCATTTTTTTAGATGTAGAATTGGTCATATCACTATGTCCTTACGCACAGATCTGGCGAACGTTGTTGGTAGATCTACCGGTAGGGTTTCCGGTGACTTCTTCGATGATTTTCACTTCACGATAAATCTGGGAAAGCGCAACGTCTGTCGATTCAGCCACCGCCAGCATCCTTTTAAGAACATCGGAAATGCCCAAGCTAGCTAACCAGGAGTCATACACTATTCGTTGTTCTTCAAGCGTTGTCGCAGGTAATCGGCCTTTAACCGTCGGCACATCAAGGAACCTTTTTCGGCTCGCTACTTGAGTGCTCCGCAAACCAAACAGCTCTGACATCATCTCCTTGCATGCGCCCCGCTTCAGGAATTCATCAATCATCTCGTACCTCAAAGCTTCTGCCGCCTCAATTTCGATGATGCGCGTCAGCTTGGCGGAGTCCAGGGGAAGAAACTTCAGATTTGGCACGTCTCGGACATAGTTCTCAGCAATGGAATGTATTTGATCTGCTTTCAGCTTGTTCAAGGCTCGCATGGTTTGGAGAGACAAGCCCATCTGTGTGAGCAGTTCAAAGTCACCTTCTCGACACGACTCAAGCGTATTAATGAGGACAGCCGAAATAAACCGGGATGATTCCATTTTGAGATTCAGATTGAGCGCCACGATGTCACCTTTGCGTGTCGACGAACAGTGAAAGGCCGCCGTATTGCTAACTCGCCGACTGGCCGTATTTTTATGATATATTTTACGATTTTTTACATTATGTCAATTTTTTATGACTTAAATACTGCTTTTTTATTCATAGTGCCGGTTTTTTACGGCTTTGCGCCCGAACCGGCTCTGATAAAAGATGCTTGCTTGCCTGTTTAGTCACATGACTAGCTTGATACTCCAACGTACTTGGCCTAGTCTTTAGTCATGTGACTAAGACAGACTTCTTGTAACTTTACCAGGCAACCAATAGCCACTCCCCTACCCTGTAGCTCAATGCAAAGGCTATTATTAATGAACGGTTTACCCATCCTGTTGGATGCAGACGACGCTCTGTCTTTTTACCAAAGTCAGGCGAACCCTAACAATCCGATGAAAGCGATCGTTGTAGGTTTGCTGGCTAAAGAGGGATATCAAAACCGAGATATCCGTGAAGCACTGAACATACGGAAGGTCTACACAGTTACGCATTTGCTTAGGGTTAGCAAAGCCCTGACAGATGATGAGATGGATCTTTGGTATCGCAACCCAGAGCGGATAACCCTTGGACACCTCCGCGCAATAGCCAAGTTTCCCCACGCAAAACGTGAATCACTCATCCGGCGATTGCTCACATCGAAAATCCCCGTCCACCAGTTCGAAGCCCTAGCGCGCGGTGAAGACCAAAGCCGAGATATTGATATACAAAATTTCGTAGAGAAAATGAGTGAAGCCACGGGTAGACCAACGACCGTTACGTTTAATAAAAAAAAACAAGCGGGAACTCTGACGCTTACCTTTTTCGATTTAAACGATTTCGATGCCCTATGCAGAATGCTTGGGTATAAGGACGAAGAGGATTTTTGAATACGATTCAGTCTGACTTGGTGAATGGTCGATCAGCACATAAATTCCAGTATGAACACTCGAATAAAGAGCCAAAATATTGGGACCCGTTTTCAGTTCTGACCAACGTATTCGATCCAGAAATTTTGGAAGTTTCCCAACACGAAAAACCTAAAATTTCCCAAATTTCTGGTTAGAAATTACTTTAAAATAGTAAAATACCTTATGCTTTTCAATGGTCTAATCAAAAAAAGGGCTAAATTCCCGTCGTGGGAATCTAGCCCTTTGAATCACAATTTCCCGTGACGGGAATCAGCGCACGACTTAGGTAATTCCCGCTGCGGGAATGCAGTTTATCGAGACTTGATTGGAACTGACTTAACGCCCAGCTTCTTCGTTAATACCTCAACCACATCCTTCAACTCTTCATCGCTGACACCATCAATTTCAAACTTTGTCGTCCCTTTCGATGAGACACTGTGCCTCAAACTCCGGTCACCTTGGCCAGACTGATAAAAAACAGGTGACCAAATTGTGGCATTCTTATATTTGGCGCGAACAGAGCTCTTAAGCTGCTTAAGGATTTCATCAACACCAACAAGTTCGGCTCCCTCATGTGACGACTCTTTTCTGAGGGTAAGCAATTCCTGAACTTTAGCAGTCAACTGGGCTTCATCTTTTTTCACAAGCTTTGCTGCAATCTCACCGTAAGACAGCGGCATGTCAGAAGGCGAAGGAAGTATCCGGATAAAATCCTGATCTAGCTCAGCGCAAGCTTTATATCGGTTGATGTTCGATGAACTCATTCCATGATAGGCACCGAGCTGCGTCCAATTTTTAAATTCACCAGCCTTTATCTGTCGCTCCCAGGCTTTCGCCTTTTCATAGTAACTAACGTCTTGGCTCTTATTCTCAATGAGACTAAGCTCACGAACATCCGCGTCTGGAACATCACCTACCAACGCCAGGTAATCAATACCCGAAAGAACGGCGGAGCGAAGCCGCCTAGATCCTTCAATTAGCTCATATCGTCCAGCCTCTTTAGGGCGAACGGTGCCGGGGTGTTGCTGACCCTGTTTTTTAATCGATGGAAGAATGTCACTTAAAGAAATCTCATCCAAAAACTCTTGGATTCGTTGGTTTTCTGGCGAGACATCAATTAATGATGGATCAATGCGCTTCAACTCAAAGCTGACTTCTTGCCGGGTGATCGGCATGGTCAACACAATAGGCTTGCCGCTGCTGTTCACTCGCTCAGCTTCAACACGTGCCAATAACTCAGCGCGCTCCTTTTCAAAGATTGCTTTCGTTTCTTTTAACTCGCGTTCTATTTGCGCCTTTTCTTCTTTCAATGAGTCTGTGACAGAAATTGGACGGCGCTCCCCTTGCATAGCTCCCAACGCTGGGGATGGCCGCCGCCTTTTTCGTGTGCTCGTGCTCAACGGCTCTATTTTCTCGTCAGAGGAGCCCGGCAGAAGTTCATCAAGATTTCCGTATTTGTTTTCCTTGGCCATGATTTATACTTCCCCTTTGGACTTCTTACCCACTTTTTGCACATCACCTTTTAACGATTCTGAATTCGACATAATTTTGTCAATTTTTTCAATATGAGAAGCTCTTAAGACATCTTCGAAACACGTTTCCCAAACTGCATCGTGCATTTCCTCGAACAAACTGTTGAACATTTCTATGGTTTTCTTTAAACGCTTTCTGTTGTCTGCGTCTGAGGGATTTTTTTCGTATATTGAGTAAGTCGATGTGTTGGCCTTGCCGATCTCATCGGACTCGTGAGCTTCTGAGGACAAGACATCACCGCGCTCGACACCGAACACACGCCGTATAATTTGACCCATGAAATGAGCGTAGCTTGAACCGCTGTATTTCGTTATGAAGTAACGCATATCCGGAATATTTGGGTAGATGTCTGATTCTTTGTACAAATCAGCAGTTTCAGCAACCAGGCCCGCAAACTGAAGCGTTGACGCGAAATCAAGCATTGCTGCGGGTGTCGGCACAAAACAAACATCACAGGCACTTACAACGTTAAGCGTGGAAATATTCAGCGACGGAGTTCCATCAATAACGATGAAATCATAGTTTTGCCCCACTTCGAGTAGGCCCCGACGGAGCTTCATTATCCGATCAATCATTGGAACTTTGGCTTCGTCCATCACCATTGGCATCATCAAGTCAATATTGAGGTTCTGGAGACAAGATGGAATGATGTCTATGTTATCCCAGTAGGTCTTTTGTATTGCGTAATACAGAGACCGCGAAGCGCCTTCAGGATGGCCGACCTCTCGAAGAGCTTCGTCATCCTCAAGGAAAAAGGGTGCTACCGTGTTTTCATAATGCACATTGTCATCGGGACGCTTACCAAAGTAGAAGCTCAACGAACCCTGGGGGTCGGTGTCTAGCAACAAAATGCGATAGCCTTGAATGGCTAAATACTGCGAAAGCAGATGGCACGTTGTTGTTTTTTGAGAGCCACCTTTTAGATTCAGAACTCCGACAATTGCTGCGGCGGCTCCTTCCGGTTTGCGAGGCGCTGTATTGAAAACTTTCTGCATGTGGTTGATATGGTTTATGGTGTAACCAGCTCGCGTTTTCTTTGCTGTATCGCTGCGAAACTCCGGTTCAGGCAACCGACCATCTTGTTCGGCTGAGTAAAGCAATCCAGTACTGATTCCAGCCATCTCTGCGGCTTGCGTTGTTCCGTAACGACGCTGTTGAACCCGCTCATCGACTTCGGATGCTTGTAACCACTCCGGGTCGTGTTTATTCATCTGGCTCTTTCTTACGAGTCCCGGAATTTCCTTCATGATTGTTTCACCACGCGCAACCACGGTGTTGATCTTTTTTAGCGCAGCTTCGAGATACACCTTTGCTGAGTCACTCTCGGACATGTCGATATTCCTCATTAGACTATTTGACATCCTGAATACATAGCGGATAATTCTAGTGTATTATTACCGAATAGCCTTTGTAAGGTCATTTTGGTGTTTTTTGTCTAAAAACTACTTGTTTGATGATTTTCCTGTGAAACTCATTATCAAATATAAGAAGTCAAACTTCAGGTCAGCGTGGACATGGAAATACACAAAGAAGATTTGATCCCAAAAGACAAGCACCAGATGAAACTGGACCTGTTCGGTCTCGACCTGATGATTGATCAAAACTACAGCAACACCATCGATATCTATGATTTGCTTGGACGTTTTAGCTACGACAAAAAAACAAAGTATCGACGCAGCGTGTCTGCGGAAGACAGTCAGTTTACCCGCGCAACGGCGTACAACGGGTTGGTAGTTACTGCGCGAGTCACGGCAGCCAACATTGAGCGCACATTACCGGATGGAACAAAGGAGCGATTCTTTGTGTTCCCTGGGGTGCGTGAAGAAATTATCGAAGATGTACTCAGAAAGCTGGCAACCGAAAAACGAGCTGAAGGATTTGAAGCTGCTTCGGGTAGCAGTCAAGCAACCATGCTTGTGGGCCTGGATTTCAGTCTCTACGAAGTCTATCAAGAGCTCAAACGGGTTAGGGGCAAAATTCAATACTCATACAGTGAAATCCGCGAAGCTCTTTCGATTTTATCGAAAGCCAACTTAGAAATATCGACTGAGGACAAGTCCATCAGCGTCTCAGCACCTTTCTTTCCGGTATTAGCCTTTGCAGAAAAATCCAAGACATCCGACACGCGCTCTTTCGTCTGTTTTCACCCGCTGGTCACTGACCTGATTATCAATAACAAATTTCGGCGCTATAACTACAAGAAAGCACTTTCGTTCGTTGGCTCCTACACTCGCTTGGTTTACAAACGCATCTGCAACCGCTGGACTCAAGCAGGCCCCGGGCACCCATACCGCATCAAGCTCTCCACACTGATCGACGCAATCAAAACACCGTACAAAAACGTCTATCAGGACAAAGCGCTGATCCAAGAAACGTTGGAAGAGCTCAAGCGTAAAAACGTGATCGAAAGCTACGACGCTAAGCCTCAGAAAATAAAGGGCAAGATCATTGACTGGGTGTTTGAACTTAAAGCTACGAATGAGTTCGCAAAACAGCAAGCTGCAAACAATCGAGTTTTCAATCGAATCAAAGAAAAGGCAACTCAGTCATCACCAACGGCGGCTCTTAAATTCGACGCTGCAGATGTAGATTATGGAGATGAAATTTCATTCCATCACGAGAGGTAGGGGACCTTTAGATTCCAACCTGTTCTTGTAACCAAAGCACTCATTCTATCTGCAACCGTAGTAATTTATGCTGCACTGAATTTCTGCTAAAAAGCCCTACACTGACCTCTGCAGAGCTCGATTCCTGTCTCAGACCGCCCAACACTCGGCCAGAAGCGGATCAATTCTATCTGGATCTGACCAAATTTCGATCTATCCAAAATAAATCTCTATCTCTAACCGTACCAAACGACTCTATCTAGAATGAGTTTGCTCCGTAAAAAGAGACAACGTCCATTTTTATGATGAGTTTCTACCTCAAACCATACCAACTAAGCTCAACAAATTGCCGATGACAATGGCATAACCCAGAAGTAGTGAAGTTAAAAACCCGCATGTGGCGTACAGACGTGCTCACAAGCCTGGCAAAACGGGCTTTTTGCTCAGTAAGCAAGTTTAACCGTTGTGCAAAAAGAGCTTCTGCCACAGGCGTTCTTTTCCGTGAAATCTGAGTTATGGCAAAGAAAATCAAGGATCGGACAGATATTGGAAATCTCATTCACCGATCAAAGTTAAGAATCGTAAAATAAGCAAAAATTTTCTGTTCAAAGAATTTTTGGAGTAGGGCGGTTGTAGCCTTAAAATATTGTTTTAATTGAATAATTTTTGCACCAAAATAAACGTATGGGCTTAATCACAGGATCATTCATAGTACGGTTAGAGATAGAACCGTACTATGGTTAGAGATAGAAAATGAGAAACTACTGCGGTCAGGAGTAGAATTTAGTACGGTTACAGATAGAAATCACAGTAAGCCAGCAAGAATTGTGAACAGTCCTGTGTATATCCTGTGTATATCCTGTGTATAAGTACGTATAACCTTGACCGTTTAGGGTTAGAGGTAGAAATTTACTACGGTCTAAGGAAGGAATTCACTCTGGTCAAACAAAGCTAAACAGTATGGTTAAAGAAGTTATACCAGCATGGTTTAAGGTAGAATTTTTTTATCAATTTACAGTCGTACCATGGCCTGCAAGAGCGTTCACTCAAAACTCTACCGTAGCACTACCGTACTTAACCCGCTTTTAAACTGTTTTAATATTCTTTACCGAGAATCAAAAGGACCTGAAGCTGTCCTTTAGATCCTTTTAACCCGAGCAGAATATCAGGATTCAGGGGAAGAGTGGACGCTGAAGAACTATAACCACTTAGCCGAGCAACCTGAAAAGCTAAAGAGGTCAGACTTCTTCACGGATCAGACCAGACCGCTCAAATTGGAGTACCCACGAAAAAAACGGAACAACGCCGCAATTCTCGATGTGTGGAAAATGGTTAAATCAATTCTTACCCGCCTATCCGGTTAGACAGAAGACTTTAGGTCGACTCTCTTTGACCCATTCTTGCAAAATATTACCGAAGTTCTCCGGCACCATGCGCAATCGGAGAATTTTATGCTAAAACGATTTCGACAGGCTAAACCAGCACCAGGACCTGAGCTAGAAAGCCTTACGTCCAAAAAGCTAGAATTTCCTAACGTACGAACGGGCAGGGCGCTGCTGTCTTCAACAAACAGACAAGAGTTAGTCTCGAAGATTAAGCGACTATTCAGCGTCACAGAGCCGGTCTGGAATCAACACTACCTGTACGCTATTGAGCAATTTGCAGAACTGGTACAAGAAGTACCTGCGTCAGAGATCCACCACCACTCCGAGGCCGGAGGCTTAATCGATCACACACTGGAGGCATTGCATGCCGGTGTACGGATCTCACAAAGCTACATACTGCCTCCAAACGCCGAACCTGAGTCAATAGCCGAGTCTGCTGATCGATGGCGATTTGCCGCGTTTATAGCCATCCTTGGACACGACATCGGTAAAATCGTTACGGATATTGAGGTTGTTTATCGTAAGCAGGGATCTTCTTTCGAAAGATGGCATCCATGGTATGGCAACCTTCCGGCCGGTGCGGAATATCAATATCGATTCAAAAAAAAGATTGAAAACTCACGGCTAGCGAAGACTTTGCATGAAAAGTCAGGCATGTCACTGCTACCCAGGCTGCTGACCAAAGAAGCAGCAGAATGGATCTTCACGGATCTTGAACTGGTCTCACAGCTTTTTAGCACAATTTCACACTCATCGTTTGGCGGGCATGTCATATCTGAAATTGTCCGAGCCGCCGATGGGGCAAGCGTATCTCAAAATCTTGGAGCGCGAACCGGTCACAAGACAGATCATTCATCAGCGGTGCCTCTCCACGAGAAATTCATAGTGTCTTTACGCAAACTAATATCGGATGGCACGTTAAAACGAAATAGACCTGGCGCAACGATCTGGACCACGGACAATGATACCTGGGCTGTGTCCAAAACTGCCATGGAAGCTGTTCGTGCGCAGTTAATCAACGAAGGTCATTCCGGAATACCCAAAAGCGTCATCACCATGTTTGGCATTCTCAAAGATCACGACTGCATCGTGCAAAACAAAGAAGAGAATAGTATCTGGTTCGCAGAGGTAAACGACCATGCGAAAAACTGGCAGCAAAAACTGACTTTTTTGAGATTCAGAAATGAGATAATTTGGCCTACAAGCCAGCCAGATTTGTTCGACGGCACAATAACCCCCATTAACCGGCAAGGTAACCCTCTGGCCGAACAACCCATTGAGCCAGGGCAACCAAGCTCCACAGAACCGGTGTCAAACCAGGAAGCAACAGATCTCAAACTGGAAACAAAGAACATTCAAGAGGCAACAGTCAGCGTCACAGTTGTTCAACCAGCAAAACAAGAGGTTGAACCGCTGGTAAGCAAGAAAACACCGAAGCAACCCGTGCCCGCCGAAAAATCCGCAGAAAGCACTTTTAAATCACAAAGCAGCACTCCGGCTAATGCCGGTATTTCATCCGAAGTGGCGGTTGCACAGTGGAAAACAAAGCGAGACATTCAGGAAGATATCCTGAAAGAAACCGATTTTTTCAACTGGCTTCTCCGCGGGATCTCCAGGCGGAACATTCGTGTAAACGAGCCAAAAGCACCGGTGCATATTTTGGAGAATCACATCGCACTGGTGACACCGGCCATTTTCAATCTTTTTCTGGATAAAAACGCATTAAAAAAACGGCTTTATGAAAAAAGGGCAGGCGATAAACGCATTTACACCGTTTTGCAGCGGGAATTAGAACAGCTCGATATCCATCAGAAGGGGATGAATGGGCAGAACATCGTCACAGTGACCGTGGAAGGCCCGCGTTCGAGCAGTGAATTGAAAGTGTATCTGTTAAACCGAAAGTGTTTTCCGTCTTTGAGCAGCTTTTCGCCAAACCCTGCTATAAAGATTTTTCTTTGAGCGTCAACAGAAAAAAGCTGATCCGAAACGGGGCCTTTTTCGGTAAACATCGGTGTTCATTTTTTCACTGTCCTGCATAAACACTGTTAAAAAAGCGGCATATCTTTTTTTTCTTCCTATTTTTATACTGCAGACGTTTTTACTAACAACCATAGGCACTGCGACGATAAAAACCTGTGAATCTAGACAATGAGGCTTCTGAAGTTCGCTGCCACTTAAATAAGCGTCAAAAAAGAGCGTAAAATTTGAGTTAATGGCTGTAAACCGGTACTTTGAGCGCATTCATTTATAAAACAGCAGGTTACCCCACTTGGCTGCCCACAATAGATAGAGCAGAATACACGCTAATGGTCACTACAGAAAAGGATAAACCCAAGTTCTTCAAGACGCCTGGACAACGCCTTGAGCATCTTCTTGCTCAAATCGGTTTTCAAAAGAATCGGGGTGTCATTACAGATCTGCACACCTACCTGGCCAAAACAGATCCGGCGCATTTTAGCGATTTATCCTATGGAACAGTGCGAGGGTGGTTTGCCGAGAATGCACCTCCAATGAAACGTATTGGCTTAATCATTGACGCGCTCCAGAAAAATTACCCCTTCAATTTTGATCTTATCCACATTAAGACCTGGTGGAAGGTTGGCGGCTTTTATCCATTTCTGACGTCAGAATCCGAAGAGAATCTGGCCGAGTTGGATACGGAAGCCAAAGCGAAGCGGGGGAAAACCGCATTCGTCATTATGGCGCTCGTCACAGAAGAGAGTGGGGAATTGTTTGATAACCTCACAACAGACGAGCTGAGAGTTATCAGCGATGCCGCCAACCAATTCGTTCAAGATTTTACCGATCCCTACCAGACAACCTGCCCCAATCACTATCTTCGGGCTGTTATCCGTGACCAGCTCAAACGACTTTAATGTGGGATGGCCCGATTAAGAGTCCGGGCTGTCTTTCGCTTCGGATGTCAGCGGTATTTCAAACTTATTGATCAGAGTTTTCAAAAAACCCAGATCCGAAACCAGTTTTGTGTTTTCAGAAGACACTCGCTCGCTGTTTGACAGTGCGGTGGCCAGCTGCCGCTCATAGCTCTGAGACTCTGATTGCAGCTTTTGGGCTAGGGTGTCCTTCTCTTGCACTAAGGCGCTGCACTGAGCAGAGAGTTTTTGGTTTTCCTCGCCATATGTGGCTCCCTCAGCACGAAGAATTTCAATCTTGGACTTCGCGTTCTGTGCTGCGGCTTGATGGTTGTCGTTTAACCTGATGACTTCTTGTTTCAGGCCGTCATTCTCAACCACGGTAAGATCGTTGTTCTCCGAAAGCGCATGAAGCTTCTGATTGATGGATGCGACCACTTCTTTGTACCCGTCGATGGTTTTTTGGTGATCCTCGCGCATGGTGCGAATGACCTCCCGGTGTTCAGAAAGGGTAGACTGAAGTTCGTCTCGAGCGTCGACGCTTTTTTCTTTCAGGTATGCAATTTGGTCAGACTGGGCTTGTAACTGTTTGTCCTGGCCCTTATGAGTTGCTTCAAATCTGGCAACCTTCACCTCCAACATCTGCTTCTCCGATCTAAGCCAATCGCCATCAACGGTGGCTTGGGTCAATCGCTTCTCCTGTATCTCCAGCTGGGATTGTTTTTCTTCAAGACGGCTTTCCAGATCAGCCAGTGCCACATCGCGCTCGTGGATGTCGTTTCTCAGTTGTTCTGTCTCTTTACGAATACGCTCATCTGTTTGTTCTTCCAGTTCCAGCGCTGCCGGGCGCAACAGGAGTGCAAGTCTGGCTGTCAACGGATCGTCGGCCTCATACACAGCGTCAACGCCTAACGCTTTCAGGAAGTAGCCGATTTTGGCAATCGAGCCTTTGCTCAAGAGCTTTCGGACTTGGTAAGGGTTGATGGGCTTGCCGTTGTCCTCGAGAGCGGTAACGGCACTCTCAACGTCTTCCTGGGTAATGCTTGCTGGCCTTGCCATGTTGACACCTGACGGCGGCTTGTTGGTGGTCATTATAACTGTATTACGAAACAAAAGAAAAGAAACACGAAACATTGAAAAACGCGATTTTTAAGTGGTTTTATAAGATTCGATAATAGTGGATTATCGCGCCTTGGTGCCAAATACTGGGAGTAGGGCGGTTGCCCATCAACATTTCACTGGGTTTGAGTCGAAACGACGGCGAAATCACGGAGACAACAAAGCCGCTAACCAGGGAGTGAGAATCGGATGATGGGTGCACCACTGGTTGCCGGTTTCATAAAGCGCGGTACGCTGTCTATAGACGCCAGCAACGGGAGGAGATCCGCACGGTGCTTAATGAGTTCAGGAACGGTCTTGAAGAGTACGCCAACCAGATCCGGGCGTGCATTGATTCGTCGGGATTGCACATCCGGCATGAACCGGATTTTAGTTACACGGTGGGATTTGCCGCTTTGGGTTTGCCGGAGCTGGTGGTTGATCGCCTGCCTTTGGTCCATGCCGATGAGCTGCTTCGCACGCTCTGGACGGCTGCCCGCCTGGCTGATGAAACCGGGTGTAATTGGGACCGTCTAGGAAAGACCCTTAAACCGCATCCGACCTTTGAGCCGTTAGCGGAAGAAAAGCGACGGCGCATTTTTTGCGATGCACGAACCTACTATGGCAACTGGGAATTTCGGGCGAACGCGGTTTCTTTATCCAGCATGAGAGCCTGAAAAAAATGAAAGCCAACGGTGTGGTGGATATGGCCCAGTACCGCGGATCTCGGAACGCCTTAGCGTCCATCATGGAAACGTTGGCGGCTGCGAGCTGGATATCGGCTGCGGAATTTTGGAAAGCCCATTCAGAGGTAACCGTCTACCTGTGTGATAGCAACGCTGAGACCGTCGTGGTTTTTTCATGCAAACGCTTTGATTTGGCGCAGGTGCACGTTGGACTGCCAGTATGGGAACACCTTGTACGATCGTTTGATGTGATCGTGGACCCAACCATGACGAGTGACGAGGTGCATTTGTGCCAAACCGTCGATCTGACGATACACGCTTTAGGCGGATCTGAGCGCTTGATTCTACCCGGGCAGAAAACAACACACTCACCCGGAGATCGCCTGCACTGTGTTGTGTTGATCAATCGGACGCAGTTAAGCGGCCCGGTGGGCATTCAAAAAGTGTGTGATCCGATGGTTTTGCTCACGCCAAGGCAAATCCGGGCTATGACCCAGGACATACTTGCGACGGAGGCTAACCAGTAATGGCGGATAAAAACCTCAATCGCAGGATCGCTGAGGCTATTGATGAAGCCGATATGGTTGTCTACCGCGCCGATGCCAGCGACAAGCTTGATCAATATTTGAAAGCAGCGGTCAGTGAAAATACAAAACTGGCGACGGAAAAGGCACTGAAGCATTACAGAAAAGTCTATCGCGGCCCCCTGCCATGTACGGACAGAGAGATGGCACTGTACTTGTCGCATTTCGCCGGTGAGTTGAAAATCTCGACACTGGAGCAACGTCGAAGTTTGATCGGAAAGTGGCATGAGCGTGAATACGGGTTCAACCCCAATAATTCGGATCTGGTTTCACAAACCATGCGGGGTATCAGGGCGACTCACAACAGCGCCCGGAAACAAGCCAAGGCCATGCCCGTGACGATCCTTAATCGCCTGGTAAGCGCTTTGGATGCCAAGCGACAGAGCCTTCGAGAAGAAGGAGATAAGCGGTGGGTTCGATATTCCAGAGACATGGCCATGGTGCTGACGGCCTTCTGGTTTGGTCTTCGTTCATCAGAGTTGGTCAGCATCCGAGTTAGCGATGTCACTATGAACTGGGACGCCCGCCCGCCCAGGCTGGACCTCTATATTCCAAAGTCCAAGGGAGACCGGCAAGCGCGGGGTAGAAGCGTGGGCATGGAAGAACTCCAGAATCTTTGCCCAATGCACGCGATACGCCAATGGCTTGAAGATCGTAGCGATGGCGTGGACGTCAAATCCAGTCAGGAAAATGAAGACTACCTGTTCAGCAAGGTGGACAGGTGGGGCGCGGTTTGGTCAGACCCACTGCATGCAAATTCGACAAACAAACTGCTCAAGCGGTTGCTAGAAGAATCAAACGTAGGTGTAGAGGATTATAGCAGTCACTCATTGCGCCGTGGGATAGCCAACTGGGTTGTTGACAGCGGAGCCAGTCTGAATGAGCTAATGGACTGGGTAGGATGGTCAGACCTTCGCTCAGCAAAACGCTATGTGGACGAAAAAGGGTCGTTGCCAAACCGTCTAATGGATCGAATGAGCAATGCTAAGCCTAATAACAGCCTGTTGGATGCGAATAAAGTCGATTACTAACTGCGCCGCATGGCAACTCCGGAAAGACAGACCCCAAAATCGTAAAGAATTAGCGTTGGTAACTTTCACCGTTGAAGGGTGGGCGCCCTTAAATCGACCCACTTCAGTTGATCTGCTCGCCCGTTAGTGGCATCAGCTCATCCGAAGCCTTCGGCCACTTGAATTTCTCCTCCGCCAACGATTTGTAATAGAGCACAAATCGTTGTCTCCCCACATCAGGCACTTGATCTTATTTCGATGCCGGTTGGTGAAAACGTAAAGCGCTCCGGTAAACGGATTGTGGCCCAGCTCCTGTTCAACCAAGACCGCCAGGCCCTGGGCCTGCTTGCGGAAATCAACGGGGGCTCGGTACAGATAAATCTCTGGTAACGACAAGGACGGGCGTAAATATCGGTGGCGCATCACAGCTGTCGCAAAACAGCGCCCAGCAACTCGATGTTGCCGGCGTGCAGCCCGGTGATGGAGACACCGCCGGGAAGTGACACGGTCAGGCCATCAACTCTGCCAGTGCTAACGACAGGACCAGAAACGACCCGAGCGAACCCGGTGACCGCTTGCTCTTGCTCCAAGGAGTCGTCAGTCAGAGCCAGCTTCCGGCGCCAGTAAACAAATTGATGATAAACCAAGGACTGTTGCTTGCAGTAAGCGCTGCCGGATACACCAGAGGCTTCCCAGTCAGTGATATGCTGCTGCCAGACGTGCGCTCGTTCGGTTGGGGTCATGCTGATTCCTCATGGAATGGGTGAGGAGTCAGTGTGTGCAATCGGCGAGCCGGAATGTAGGTGCTGATTTATTGCTTACCCCGCAGTGGTCGAGGCCGATGAAGACACTCGGCTCATACTTGCTGAAAGCCATTCAAAAAACTCGTTGAACTGCAAGCCGGCAAGCTTCTTTGCCCCGCGATGGCTGAACTGGTTCAAGGTGTCCATATCTGCCCCTTCAACGCCCACCGGTAGCACAACAAGTTTGCGCTGCTGGCCCATGGCATTAGCTTTCTGCATGATTTGGTGGTAACTGTCTGTTGGCGTTCCATCGCTGATAATTACCAGCCACGGTTGGTAGTAGGCAACACCAGCACGCTGATATTTTTTTTCGGTCGTCCAAGCGCTGCAGGGCCAGTTCGGTCGCCCGGCCCAGAGGTGTGCCGCCGTTAGCATTAAATTGTGCAACGGAATCAATGTGCATGGCTGTGGTGAATGAGAGTGCCTCGGTTGCTACACCCCCGGCGGTAATCACCCCAAGCTCCACCGAGCATGCCGCTACTTCATCTTCTTGAAGTGCTGCTACAAAGTGCTGAAAGCCGGCGTTTAATTGTGCGATCGGCGCTCCCGACATGGAATAGGATGTATCAAGCACCAACATGCAGGGCACAACGCGGTGATGGGTTTTCAATGAGGCTGTCGTTGGTGATTAGTTCGTAAGTCGTCATAGAAGTGCTCCGGGTGTTTTTGTCGTTTGCTGCGTTGATTTAATGAATGCAGATTAACAAGAACATGAAGAGAGTTTAGACATTGCAAGCTTGCAGAAAAGTAGAAACAAGCAGTCGCACACTCGTTGCTGCCTTCCAGAGGGAGATATAACAATTATTTTTGCTGTTCAAAGCTTCTTGCATGGTGGTTTTGCAAGCTTGTATTTGGTCGATAAAAACCAAAATGAATTATCGTTAGTGGGCTGGCAGATAAAGGGAATAGCGCCGAACACCCAAATTTGCCAGCAATAATGAGCCCTGATAACCGATTACGATACGCGAATTAAACCACAACCAACGAGTGAGGTGTGTATGAGCTTCCTTGAAATCACCAGCAAAGCGGAAATGAACCACTATTTGCCGCAGGTATGGGATTTGCTTGTACTTGCCTACTGTCACGTGCCAGGCGGCTTGCACTATGCCAATCCTGGTGAGGTTGTGTATAAAACAGACGTATGGCATCTCGTTATTGAAGAAAGTCATATTGTTGCCATTACTTTGCACAAGAAAAAGCATGGCCTAAAGCTTGTTGCCATGGCGAAAACTCGTGATGGTCGCGGAGCTTTTATTGATCTTATCAAGCATGCTTTACGCTTTGGCTGGATGGAACTTTCAGACAAAGCAGAACAGTTTGTGATCAGTACATGTGATGGTCATCGATTTATTATTAATGGAAGTTACGCACATAAATTACTGGGTAAAATAGTATGGCCAAGCCAACATGATACTTTCCATTATCGGCGTAAAATAATGAGCCAGTTCAAGACTAAGCTGTTATTGGGCACACCAGATTTCTCTTTTGTGGCGTGAATAGCACAAAGCTTCAAGAATTTTTGTTTGCTAAATTTTTTAGTAACCGTTCTTAAATAAAACTCGATAAAATTTTATATATTAAACTCAATGAGGAAGAGAAAAATGGACCAGCAAATGATTAAAACTGCCCTAACAATTTTGGCAGAAGCTCCGGCCTTGATAAATAATTTTGGGTTAGGACCAAACATAAAAGCCCCAACTATGGGTGGGGATGTTTGGTGGAACGACATTGCAAGTAGTCGTGGGTGGCGTGTGCAGCGAAACACCCTGACCGGCCACTGCCGCATTCTGGACTACTTGAATTATCGCCAGGCTTGGGGGTCAGAGCAGGCCATTATGGTGTTTTTTCAAAAGTTATTGGATGGGCGATGTGATTAAGAGTCATGAATTGCTCTTGACGCCCTGCCCATGTTGTCATATCAGTGAAAAATCAGGCAGTTCTCACGACACATACACCGCAAAAATAGTGTATGTTCGGCAGATGCTAATTGCTGAACTGAGCATGAACGATTGTTTATGCGTTCTGACTGCTCGCAAGGAAAGGAGACCAGCTGTTGATACAGTTTGAGCATATGTGCCGTTTTAAGGTTATTGCAAAACCATTGGCACAATTCCAGATACCCGCTTTTGGTGGCAGCATGATTCGTGGGGCATTAGGTCATGCCTTGCGTCATTGCCAGTGTCGCTGCTACTCAGACAGCCCGGTGCACGGCAGCGATTGCCTTTATGCCTCATTGTTTGAACCTGGCGCAGGCCATGCGTTTGTTCTTACGCCACCGCCCGAGGGGCTGGTAGCAGCAGGGCAAGCGTTTGAGTTTGCTGTCACTCTCCTGAAGAATGACGCCAAGCACGTTGAGGCGCTTCTCAGTGCATTGAAATTAGCCTTACGGCGTGGGTTGGGGCCAAACATGGTTCCGTGCTCCATTGTTGCTGTTCAAAATGTTACCCCTGAAATAACCCCTCTAGGGCAGCGGGTACAGCTTCAACTGACTAGCCCCTGGTTCATCAAATATCGTGGCAAAGCCCTTCTTGCCCATCAACTGACTCTTCATTCCTTTTTAATAGCGGTTGCACAGCGCCAGCGCATGCTGATCAAAGAGGGGTTTCTTCAAGCGACCATTCCAGGCAATCAACCGTTGCTTGCTTTGGCAGACACTCTCGAAAGCCGTTTGCAGTTATCTGATGTTCGGGGTGAACGTCGGTCAAACCGGCAGCATAGCAAGCATCCGCTGAACGGCATTTCAGGCACAATAGAAATTACTTCAGCCCAGCCCGAGGGGTTACAAAAACTCGCCGCTATGTTGTACCGAGCGCAATGGCTTCACGGTGGCGGCAAAACAAGTTTTGGTTTGGGCGGGTTGAAGATTCAGCCTGCTCTATAACTTGGATTCGCAAACTGATGGCCAGCACGAATAGCTCTGGCAGATATGTCAGCAAAAGTTCTTGTGTTGAAAAATACATAGTAAAAAAAGGAGCAAGGCCATGGCCCAATTGCAAATATGGATTGACAAACTGGACCGAATAGCTGAAAAAAATTACTTGAAAGCTGAGTTTCAGGTTATCACTCCAATGTTCATCGGTGATGGTGACCAGAAAGCTAAGAGCATCAGGCCCCCGGCTATTAAAGGCGCCCTGCGTTTCTGGTGGCGCGCATTAAACTGGAATCGATGCTTTGAGCAAGCCGGTACGCAAACGGCGGCACTCAATCAGTTGCACAACGAAGAAGCGGCTATTTTCGGATTGGCAGCAAAACATGGCTGTAACGGCGCTCAACTGGGCGGGCAAGGGGTGTTTACACTGAAAGTCACCCAAAAAGCCGAGCTGATGAAGTCCTGGTCACCAGGGAGCGGCACCCAGTATTTGTTGGGCCAGGGCCTTTGGAATTACAGGGATAAGCTGCTCAGAGAGGCCATCGCGACCGGTAGCCGTTTTGCGGTGGAGCTTGCGATTAATTCCGGCCGCCTGGAAAAGGCTGCCGTGGACCTTGCTTTGGATGCGTCTTCGATAGCAAATAGTATTGATGATGCGTTGCTGGCCTTTGGCCTGCTGGGTGGGCTCGGTAGTCGTGCTCGCAAAGGACTCGGTGCGGTTTGTGTTACTGAGCTGCACGGTAGTCGATGGTCTGTGCCCGCATCGGCAGAAGCCTACAAACACGTTTTGCAGCAATTGTTAGAGCCTTCAGTTTTATCATCCTCCCTACCGCCATTCAGTGCTTTTAGCGCACAGAGCCGACTGGACGTCTCTTGTACGGGCAGTAACGCGATGGCTCTTTTGGAAGGTGTCGGCGAAGAAATGCAGATGTATCGAAGCTGGGGGCAGGCGGGAAAGGTCAACGGTAAACCAGCGGAGCAGAATTTCAGGGAAGATCATGATCAGGCCCTGATTGCGAGCCGGGGCGACAAACCAAGCAAGCCACCTCAGCGCTCGGTTTTTGGCTTGCCGCATAACTATTTTTTCAGCAGCACTCGGGGCAAGGTTGATATTCATGTAAAAAAAGGTCCAGCAGGCGAGCGCAGATCCAGCCCCCTATGTATTCATCCACATGCGTTTGCAGATGGTAGTTGTGTTTTGGTTCTGCTCCTGTTGCCGGCGGTTTTTTTGCCCGGTGATAACCCAATGCTGGAATATAAAAGCGGACGCAACAGCTTTACATTGCCGGTTACAAAGGTTGACTGGGACGTCATTGCCCGTTTTATGGATCGTTTTAACAGTAAAGAGACTGTTCTGGCGACTAAGTTGCAAGGAGCACATTTACTATGAGTGAACCTAAATTCTACTTTCATCTGACTCTAGGCCCTGTTCAGGGTTTTGTGGCACAAGCACGTCGCACCCGCGATTTTTGGGCGGGTTCTTTCCTGCTTTCATGGCTATCCAGTGTGGCCATGGTGTCAGTGCAAAAGCAGGGCGGTAGGATCAATTTTCCGATTCCGGATGATCACTTCATGTCCACTTTGAAAGGTGAAATCACGGAAGCATTGCCACAACAAGGCAGCGTGCCCAACCGGTTCAAAACCTTGGCGGTGGAGGTGGATTTGCACTTCGACCCGCGGCAAGTTGTTGGGGATGTGCGCGCGGCATGGCTTGCGCTTTGTGACCACATCTGGGAACGGGATTTGGCGCCTGCACTGACCAACAGCGAGAATGCTGGGCAGCTGTCTATTACCCGGAAACTATGGCAACGGCAGTTAACTCATTATTGGGAGATTAACTGGTGTCTGGTTAGCGAGGGCAACGCCAATAATGTGCTGGATCGTCGAAAAAACTGGCGCTCCCATACCCTGCCGCCTGAACCTGGTGTGAAATGTATGATGATGGAAGGGTTTCAAGAACTTTCCGGGCTGGAATACCCTGATCAGAAAAAGCTGGAGCAATTCTGGCGGCAGGTTCGCACAAAGATCAAAGCAGGTAATACCGACCTGCGCCCGGGTGAGTGTTTGAGCGCCCTGGGTTTTGTAAAGCGTCGTTTTGTTCGCCATTTTGCAAGTTACCGTTTTACCTTGCCGTCTGGCCAGTCGATATCCGGCTGGAAACTGCCTCCGCAAGTGCCCTCAGTGGCTCACATCGCAGCAGCGCCCTGGTTTGCAGCGGCAATGAAAAGGGCAGGCAGCGACAGTGCTGTTAGCAAAGCTATGGATCGGTTTTTTGATGAGGCTGAGAAGTTAGTGGGGTTCAGTGAAACGGCTAATCCAATTCAGCGTGTTGCGCGTGCTGCCGCCGATGGCGGTTATCATAAGGAGTGGGCAGGCCTTGATGGCAATGTGTTTCACGTGAGCCAGCTAGAAAACAGCAAATTGTTCGGGGATGCTGAGGATACGGCCACGAATGCGAAAGCAACGTTGAACGCATTGAGCCAGCTTCGCCAAGGCGCTGGCCTTCCAGAGGCCAGCAGCTTTTATGCGGTGCTGACTATGGACGGCGACAGCCTGGGCAGTCAGATGAGTGATGCGGCCAAGCAGAAAGCGATTTCCCATGGACTGAACAATTTTACCAAGGGTGTGCAACCCATTGTGCAGCAGCACGACGGTTTTTTGGTGTACGCCGGTGGTGATGATGTGTTGGCCCTGGTTTGCCTTGATACGGCGCTGGAGCTGGCATTGGCTTTACGCAACTACTACTCCGACTGTTTTGCCCAACAGAACGAAACGCTTGAAGACGGTAAGCAAATTATCACGAGCCTGTCTGGCGCCATTGAGTATTGCCATATCAAAACGCCGCTTACGTTTGTATTGGCTGACTCTCACAGCCTGCTGGACAACGTTGCCAAAGATCAAACCGGGCGTGATTCCCTCGCGGTGCGGGTTTGGAAACCTGGCGGTTTGCATCTGGAATGGTCACAGCCTTGGCAATACCTCACCGAACAGGCCAGGCACACAGATAATTTGTTATCGGATGTGATCAAGCTCTTTGCCGGCCGAGAGCAACACAGCCCATTCACCAACAAGTTTATTTATAAGGCGGAAAACGTACTTAAGCGCCTGCCGGAAACACTGCTGACAAACGAACAAAAAGAAGGAAGCGATCTGCTCCGCCAAATGCTGCAGGCTGAACTGGTGCATTCCGGCATTGATCTGGGCGCCATCCAACAAAAACAGAATAAACAACAGATATTGGATGAGCTGTTGACGCCTTTATTAGCCCTGGCCACCCGCCACACACGGCAAACGGATCATCAAGGCAAGTTTAAAGAACTTAAAAGACAGATAGGTTTTGATGAAAATGCCCTGAAGCTTGTTCGCTTTTTAACCCAGGAGTCGATTCTTCAGCCTGTTCAGAGCGCAGGTCAGAAGACTGGCACGGAGATACACCCATGACAATGCGTTGGTCATTAAAGCCTGTTGACAGTTGGTTTTTTCGGGAGGCCAGGTCTCACGACGCCGTGGGTGTTGGGCTGCTTGATTCCGTATTTCCGCCTCCGGCAACAACACTCGCCGGTGCTATTCGCACTACTATCGGTGATCATCTGGGGGCTGATTGGCACGCCTTTAATCGTAACGAAGGGGAGCTCCATGGCTTATTGGGTGAAGGTAATAACATGGGATTGCTGGATATTGTTGCAATCCAGTTATCGGTAGAGGGGCGGCCGCTGTTCCCGGCGCCGCAAGACCTGTTGAAAAGCCTAAAAAATAATGGACAATGCTCAAAATTTCACCGCCTTAAAATTGGTGCCCCCATACACAGTGATTTGGGCTATACCGCAATGCCAGAAATGGATGCGCCTGCCGGCAGCAAGCCGCTTGAAGATCATTGGATAACGGCGGAAGGCTTGCAGTGCTGGTTGGCTGGTGAATTGCCGGATGCATCTCAGCTGATTGCAAAAAGTGACATGATCGCCAGCGAGCCACGCCTTGGTATCGGCCGGAATAATCAGCAGGCATCGGCAAAAGAAGGTTTGCTTTACCAAACAAGGCACCTGCGCCCAACTGGTAAAAAGCCCTTTAGTATTGATGTGTACTTGAAGGGAATGAGCAGTGAACTGGTCCAGAAACTGCCGAAAACCACCAACCTGCGTTTGGGTGGTGAAGGTCGAGAGGCCTCCGTTGCTATTTCGCAGGAAGAGATACGACCTCCAGGGGCACCAAAAGCTGCTAACTGTAAAAAAGCCCGCGGCGTCGTGTTGTATCTAGCGGGCCCAGCCAATTTCAATGATGCAGTGGCGAATGACGGCCCGTCTTTGTGGTGTTTGCCGGGTTTCTCTCCCGTTATCAACGAAAGTGATGAGACCACCCATTGGCAGGGAGAGTTGGCAGGCGTGAGATTGAAGCTGATCAGCTGTGTGCTTCCACGTCCATACCGTTCAGGAGGCTGGGATCAGAAGCTGAGAAAGCCAAAGCCACTGATTTCATTGGCGGCTCCCGGCAGCATTTACTATTGCGAACTGCAAGACAGTAGCGATAACCCCGTGACCCCTGAGCTTCTGCAGGCACTGCAAAAACATCCAATCGGCAGTGACACCAGCTTGGGCTACGGGCGTGTCTTCGCGGGCCTCTGGATTGACTGATCAACACACAACCAAATATTTTCATCGCATTGAATAGGGAAATAACAATGACTGCAATTGCACATCAGATCGTTGGCTTAACGTGTGAAACCCCCATGCACGCCGGTGGTGGCAGCAAAGAGGAAGTAATAGACCTGCCAATTCAAAAAGAAGCGCACTCCAACTGGCCCTGTGTGTATGGTTCGTCAATGAAGGGCGCACTTCGTGCCCGTGCCGAAACGCAAGTGAATATGAGCACTAACCTGATTACACAGGCTTTTGGCCCGGATACATTGAACGCCAGTGAGCATGCCGGGGCACTTTTGGTCAGCGATGCTCGTTTGCTACTGCTGCCAGTGCGTTCGCTGACTAGCCATTTTAAACTGGTTACTTGCCCGGCCTTGCTAACACGACTTGTGGGCGATCTTGCACGCACAGGCAAACCAATGCATCTCGATGTGCCTGTGCTTGCAGACGCAATAGCGATAAGCCTAGATTGCCAGGGGCGGAGCGAGATTTATTTGGAAGAGTTTCGATTTGCTTTGTCTGAATGGTCGCAAGCTGATAGCTGGCTTGAACTGATAATCAGTCTAATTGCGCCGATTCCGGGTATTAGCCGAGATAAGCAGAAAGCCGAACTGCGAAGCCAATTAGTAGTGATAGACAACGACAGCTTCCGCCATCTTTGCCAGGCAGCCTTGCCGGTTTTGCCCCACATAGCCATAAACAGCGAAACAAAAACGGTACGTAACGGTGCCCTTTGGTATGAAGAAAGTCTACCAACAGAGACGCTGCTTTATACCGTGCTGGGCTGTCAGCCTTCCCGCAAACCAAACCATACTGCCTCCGGGGCTGATCTTCTGTGCGATGTGGTGGCGCAGCTATTCAGCCATCCTTACATCCAGATTGGCGGTAACGAAACCACTGGTATGGGATGGTGCCGGGTTGCTCTGCCTAAATTGGCACAAGGAGATGAATAATGGCCAAGTATAAAAAGAAGCAACAGCAGCCATCGGCTGTCAGTAGCGTTGTCGCGAATGTGCAAAAGCCTGTTATGCCTGCGCCACAGATGCTAGAACAGCAAAGGGCGGAGTTTGTTCTAAATAAGATCAAAGTGGCGACAGAGCGCCCAGAAGAAGGTAAGTATAAGCATAGCCAAGTAAAGAGCTTTTGTCGCCGCTTTCCGAGTATGGTTCAGGCCAACGGTTTTGGTCAGACGGTTGCCTTCTTTTATGCCAAACGTAATGATTATCCCGCCTACGGTGTTATTTACCAGCTGGTAGAAGATTGGCTGTGCCAGAAAGGGCAGGTATATGCGGCGTTTGCGGATGCACAGTCGCCAAAGTTGCTGATAGCCATCACCCAAAGTGATCAGAATGCCTATCGACACGCCACGGCTGAAACGCAGGCCCTGATGATCTGGGTAAAAAAGTTTGCTGAGGGGCTGATTCTGAAAGATGAGGAGGGCAACTAATGCTGCCTTTATACGATTCAGGTGCGCACGCGATTCCCAGTGGAGAAGATGCGGTGCGGCAAATTAGCCAGCTAGGAGCAAACCGTGGGTTATGGTTTGAGCGCTTTTTTAATCAGTACAACGAAGCCTACGAGGTTAAAGACACGGCGAAAAACACCTTTATTAAGGGTGTAACCGGAAAGTGCGGAAACGAAGAAGCACTTAGACACTCGTATGTGCGCCAGTCCACTTTGGTGGAAGCCTGCGGAGGGAGAAGCATCACCTTGAGCGCAGACTGGCATTTCGCTACCGGCTTAGGCAACCCTCATCCGGTAGAAAACGGTTTTCTGTTTCACCCAACTTTAGCAGCCCCTTACTTGCCTGGCAGCAGTGTGAAAGGCCTGGTACGTAGTTGGCTAGAGCAACAGTTGGGTGAGCAAGCCGAAGCAAGAGCGCTGTTTCACCGCCTGTTTGGCAGTGAAGATAAAAACCCGAGCCAGTGTGTTAAGGACACCCAGGCCGGGGATGTGATTTTTTTTGATGCCCTGCCAGTGATGCCAGCTACTTTGGTGCTGGATGTAATGACACCGCACATGGGCGGTTGGTATGAAAAAGGTGGAACTCCGGATGCATCGCAGGCAGCTAATCAACCCGCTGACTGGCATGATCCCATCCCGGTCCCGTTCCTTGCGGCAAAGGAGCTTGTTCTGCGCTTCAGTGTTGCCCCCCGAAAAGCCTGTGATGATGCTGAAGACTTAATCGCCCTTGTTTTGAAAGCGTTGCGCAGTGCTCTTTATCACGCCGGTGCTGGTGCTAAAACTGCGGCAGGCTATGGCGGATTCAGTGAGCTAGATGAAGTTGTGGCTAGCCAACTTGGACAGCTGGATAAGCAGTTGGCGAATGCACTTGGAGAGCGGCGCGAGGAACAACGCAAAGAAGCAAAGCTAGCCCGCATGTCTCTGGAAGCCCAACTCATTGAAGGTTTGAGAGACGATGCAACCAAAAGAGAAAACCAGAAACCAGAACAAGCAGGCCCTTTTATCAATCGGCTGAGAGACGCACTTGAGTCGGCACAAAGTTGGCCCGATGCAGAAAAAGCAGCCTTGCTCGACTTCTATGGCAGCTACAAGCAGTATCTGAGTAAAAAGCGAGCACCAGAATTGAAGTCGCTTGTGTCTAAGCTTCGCGGTATCCAAGGCTGAGACTCATAAACTGCCGCGACTATTGACGCGGCAGTCTTGACCCCCTTCGATTTATCGGCGCTTATGTTGCCTTCACTGTTCTCATCACCAAAAATAAATGGGGCTCATGCGTAAGATAAATAAGAGGCTGTGTCTGTTGTCACTTTATCATGCCCATGAATAAGGATACATAATGGGCAAGAAATGTAATCAAAAACAAAGCTTTAGGCGGGCGTCAGGCAAAGTGTGTGTCAAGCTTGCTGGCCAGCTCTGTTAACGATTGGCGATCAGCATTGGCTTCAGACAAACCTATAGACAAGTTTTGGCAGTAATTCACTTGCTCAACCATCATCGGCTCTGTAACAAGATCTAAAGCCTGGATGACCGTTTGGCTCAGGTTGGATGAAATTTGTTTGATCCATAAGCTCAGCTGTTGTTGTTTGCGATGCTCCTCGGCTTTTAATTTTTGGTTGTAGTTTTCTTCGGCATAAGCCGCTCGGCCTATTTCTACAAAATCTAGAACCACAGCTACTGCGACGCCCAGATATTTGCTGTTAGCCTTTAAAAAGTCGCCCGCGCCACCTTGCAGAATTTTTTGTAAGGGGCCAGCCCACTTGGTCCCCGATTGCATTAACGCATCAACCAAGTTAGCCAATGCATCTTCAGAAATCGAAGGCGCCAGCTGCCTTAGTTGATCGAGCAATTTTGTAATTTCGTCATCATTTTTCAGATCTGCCTGGTTTAGGTTTGCGCTGCCTTCGGCAGACAAGTTTCCGGCTTTTGGGGCTAGCGCCTGTTTGAGCTCTGGCAGTTCTCCGATCATAAACTGGAAAACATCGGCTTGTAAGCCTTGGTACAGGGCTTCCAGCCTTGCTTCCAATTCGGCTTGCCCGGCATGTTCCGTTTGAATCGCCAGTAGGTCGATGCGTGCCAGCGCGGTAACCCGCTCTGCTTCAGCATGGATTCTCGAGCGTAAACGACTTTGCTCGGAACGAAGGCGAGCCAGTTTGTTGTTGGCGGTGTTTAATTTCGGATGATGACCATTTGGAACCTCTCGTTCAATGGCGCCAAGAGTAGGCTTTATCAAATTCTGTTGAACACAGGTTCGTATGGCCTGATAACGGCCTTCCTGGGCCCGTAATCCGCCCGCCCAATCTTGCAGCGCACGCTCTAGGGCTGGCAAGCCACTGCTGGCGAGCAAACTTTGTTTGCCTGATACAGCTGCCTTCATCGCGGTTTTCGCTTGTAAGGGTAGAATTTGCAGCTGGCTAAGTTGTGTATCGCTTACCAAGTAAGTGGGAGCCAAACGGACCAAGTGCTGGTTGATTGCTTGATGCACCTGCGTTACCAGATAGCCGGCTTCATCTTGCATGGCTTCGTAATTCAGCACGACCAGTACTGGCTTGCCGGCAGCGATCATAGCCAGTAAACGGTCGTAAACATCTTGGCTATCGTGGTCCCCGGCGCGGATAACAAATAGCACCATATCCGCACTGTTTAAAGCTTCTTGGGTTACCCGCTCGTGCTCAACCGGAGCGTTTACCCCCGGCGTGTCCTGAAGAATCATGCTATTCCAAACATACTCAGTTACCGTACACGTGGTTGGAATATCACCGGTGGCGGCAACGTCTTCCCCCAACAACGCATTGACAGTGAGGCTTTTACCCGCACTGTAGGCACCAAACAACATGACCCTTGTGTGCTTATTTTGCACCATAGTTGCCACCGCCTGCTGGGCGCTTGCCACGTCTTGGTGTGGCATCCAGCGAGCGGCTATGCTCGCAACGCTATCAGTGATTTGGTTCAACGGGTTTGGGTTATGACTCATGTTGTGTGCTCCTGAAAATTGGTAGTGTGTTAATTATTATTATTGTTGGCTTGTGGCTAGGCCGGGCTTGGAAGCTCAGGGTCAAACAGTTTTGCTAAATCACTCTCGAATTCTGTGACTGCTTGCTGAATATCCACTAAATAGCGGTCACTTACATTCAGGGTATTAATGATTTCATCAATTACACGATTAACCTGCTCAGGCACCAAGCGCTCGATACCTTTCATAGCACTGCGAAGAACGCCAGAGGCATCAACTTCGCCGGTGTGAGTGGTCACCCAGGTTTCTTTGATCAGCGTGTTGCCAACCGCACGACCGACCAAGCCACCAACGGCACTGCCAGCAACAGCCGCCAACGGTCCAGCCAGTGATCCCAGCGCAAGCCCGGCCACAGCAAAACCAGCACTTACGCAAGCAGCCTGCACAGACCCCGAGAGTTGACGAACCTGCGCCGTTATCGGGCTAAATTCTTGCAGGCCTATGGAGCTGATTTCCACAAGAGCATTACCCAGCGACTCTAAGCATCGCGATAAATGAACGTCTACCTCGGCTGCTATAGCGCTAGCTATCTGTTCGTTTAAATCCTTCTGCAAGCCTTGCAGATTTTGCGTATCGCGGTGTTTTTCAACTAGGCCAGGGGCTAACTCCAGCATGTGGGCTCGCACTTGGCAGCTAACAGTGCTTTTGGCTTGTTGTAAGTCCACCAGCTCCTCATTCAATATAAACTGTAGCTTAACCATACTCGAGTTGAGTGAAACGCAAATCGGATGCAATAACTGCTGTTGCAAATAGTTGGTCATTTGCTGGCGAGCTTTGTTAGGTTTATAACTGCGGGCTTGGTTAATCAGCCAAGCGATTTGGTGAAACAAATCGCCAATGCCTGATACCGCCAGGGTGTCTGGCTGGCTTGCGAACGTGCGCTGGTACTTAACAGAAATGCTGACGGGCATCCGTAGCTTTGCCTCCGCGCCGTTCTTGGTAAAATAATCGTGCGCTCTTTTATACACATCTTCTTCCAGAGTGCGGCGATTAACGGCAGACTTGGCAACAAGCAGATCGAACACGTTGCCTTGGTCATCTTCGTCTTGTTCCACAGAGTCGCTTTGCGTTAAAACGGGCAGCAAAGGTTTCCGGGTTTGCAGTTCGGCGTTAAGCACATCGAGTTCCTGAACTTGGGCCGCAGATCGGCTGCTGGTTACCCACAGAATGCCATCAGCGGTGTCAACAAACTGACGCGCCAGCGCGGCGTTTTCCGGTGTTACCGAATGCAGTCCCGGGCTATCCATAATTACCAAGCGATCGCCAATCTCTACCCACTGGATGGCGCTGGTAGCCTCTACACAATCGACCCGAAAATGACCGTGTAAGGGCTGCACCTTGCCCGCTTGTAAATGAAAAAAGCGAAGGGGCAAATGCGCAAACTGAGTTGTTAAAAAATTGATAAGGGACGATTTTCCAGAATTAACCTTGCCGCAGACCAGCAATAAGGTGCGATCTTGGTAGCGGTTAGACAGCTCCCGCATAGCTTGGTTTTGCTCCCACTGAGTGGCGGCTGTGCCAACTATTTTTTGCAAAGATTGTTGAATTTCAGTGTTGATAACATGCAAAGGATGGCTCTTCTTAATGGCCAGATTAAGCTGGGTTTGTTGCAGCCGATTTAACAGCCCATCCCGCAGTTGCAAGGTTTTTTCTTCCAGTTCATGTACAGGGCGCAGATCGGCTGTAAAGGCTGCCAGGCTGTGTTCAATGTTGTTGATGCTCATGTAGTAAACCCCGGTGAATATAAGATGGTTAATAGCAACCGCATGGTTAATAACAGCCGAAAATTGGTTTTCTTATAACGCTTTCAACTTTTCCCTGCAGGCTGACAGCGCTTGCATTTCGGCCATCAACGTTGCTGATTCTTCCAATAAAAATTTGTTTTTTGGCAGCGTTGGTACCGTAAAAGTGAGGTCAGCCGGCGTTTTTTCGGATGGCTCCAGCATCAATGAAACCACTGCTTGCACATCGATTCCCGCTTCCACGGCGTTAACACCGTGTTGCTTAAGCAGGCAAGTAAGTTGCTGGCACGCCTCTTCGTGTAATGCGTTGGCACAAGCTTGTTCGCGGGCGGCTTGTGCTTCTTGCTCGGAAGCTTTTCGGGTGTACTCGGCATCGGAAGCCTCCTGGCTGTTGTTATAGGTGTTCACGGCGAAGGCGCCGGCAGCAGTTACAGCAGTAGCGCCCGCTATCCAGGCAGCGGTTTTGCCAACCGCCAAACCGGCTACTAAAAAAAGAGGGATAGGCATAATAGATTCCTTAATAACTGTTGGTCGGTAATGGCATGCAGTGTGGCAGAACTTTTCTTCTACTGGACGTTCGCAAATTTGCGAAGCAAGTCAGTTTTAAAGCTCAAAAGGCCTTGTTCATAGCGGCGGCAGTTCCGTTTCATTTGTGCCATTAACATGTCACTTTGCGACATTCGCTGTTCAATTAACTGATCAAGCGTACAAACCATACTGTTGACCAGTTGTGCCTTTTCATCGGGGCGGGCAGCTAGCGCAGAACTCAGACCAGTATCAATCTGCGACATTAAGCTGCCTATATTAGAGTGCGCCATTAGGGCGTGCTTTTGCTGTTGCTCCCCTTTTTGATAGCCGTTAGCAGACACAGCGGTTACCTGAACATTCGGAATTTGCGATTTTATTTTGTGGATAACCCGTTCGAGAGAGCCTTTGTTTAGCTCTTCTTTGGCGGTTAACACCAGTGTGCAACGATTTGGCCAGCGCTCTAAAAGTTCGGAAAAGCACTGCAGCTCTTGCTGGTCAAGCTCGCCAATGCTGGCCCGATGCACCAGTAACAAGTGATCTGCCCTATAAATAGCAGCAAGAGATTGCGCGTCGTCATGCCCGTTAATGTCGGCGTAAAGGCCAGGCGTATCCAGCCAGCAAATACCGTTTGCCTGGTGTTCTTGCACTTGGCGAGTTTCAACGCCGTCAGAAACGGCGAACACATCGCCACCAATAAGGCTGTTTAACAGTGAGCTTTTGCCATGGCTGTATGCTCCGCAAACCACAACCGTGGGCAAGTGATGGCCACATATCCTTGCAAGGCTGGCTTGCACTTTTTTGTTTTGAAACAGATCGTAAATATGAGCGTGGGGCATGGCTGTCTCCGGTGCGCTAAGCAGTTTCGATGTTTCACAGTTTGCCCGAATGCAAAATAAAAACAGGGTTCACAAGCTTGTCAGGTTTGGCGCCTCTGATTAGCGTGAGGAAGCCAGAAACAGCACGGGACTTAATTAAAGAATAGTTGGCGTCAAACAGAGTTTTCAGATTTAGATAATTTTAATGGAAGTGTAAGCAGTGGAAGTTGGCTAATATTTGATCAGTGTTAGGCGTCCGATACACAAGGTTTTCTGCTGAAAACTAATCATTGAGGTCAGAATGGCCATTTGATGTATCACTTCGGGCAATGCCCTGGCTGCCACAAGCATTTTAAAAATCCAAGCTTCGATGTAAGAGTGAGATTACGCTTACACCCCCCTATCCGGCTACTTAACTGCCGGCTGTATGCTCGTCAAATTATTGCGATTTGATCAGGCTGCAGTGCGAGGGCGTAGCCAGACCCTCGGCCGTTTTTATTTTTAACCGATATCAGATTGGCAATGTCTTTACCAAAATGATTGATCAGCTTCTTATTTGTTCTACTCAAAATCTGATCAAAAAAGGCTTGGTCAAATTTCACAGAATCTTCGTTGGCGGGGTCAACAAGATCACTGTATTTCGCCCTTTTCCACAGTTCTAATAAGCGCGGAATGTCTCTTTTCTCGCCGTCGACCAAAGAAGGCACGCTTTCAGCGTTTTGAACTGCCAGCTCAGCAAACCATTGATAAAAGGCGTATTCCCTTGGTGGTAATTTAATTGTTTTTTGGCCCACGGTCAGCGTTCTTTTAGCGTAATTCAGGGTAATCTGAATGGGCTGGTTAGCGATGTTGATGGTCTCGACTATGTCGCTAAACGAGGCATTGCTCACCAGGCTTTTCTCGGGCAAAGAGTTGCGTAAACGCACAAAGGGAATGTTGGCCAACCATATTTTGGCTTGGTTTGATGGGCCAATAACTCGTTGTTCCCGGTCAACCGAAAACTCTTTTTTGTCTGGGGAGGGGTAAAAGAAATTGATTGCACGTTCGTACTGCTCTTCCACCAGCACATGTGACATTCGGTCCTGGTACCGACCATATAGTGATAAAGCATAGCCCGCATAAAACCCCATGGTTTTGCGGCCGCCCGCGATGGACACATGCAAGTTCACGGCTGATCGCTCAGTAAACTCGCGAACTTTGGCACAGATGGCATCGGCAGCCCGTTCGTTATCCTCTGGCGATTTCAGATCTTCAAGCGGGCTTCCGCTGGCGCCGTTGATGCTGTGCATGGTGCCATCATCAAATTTAATGGGCGGCAGGTGATAGTCTGCGATCAGTTTTTGAAATATCCCTTTGTTGATCAGCCGATCACGAATTTGGTTAAGGCCGTGCTCAGTGCTGATGACGTGAACCTCTTCCGGTATCCACTTTTCACTATTGGCTGGATCGCAGGCCAGAGCCCAGACGGTCTCAGTAATGATCTGCGGTGTCATGCCTGTAACCAGCAACAAAATGTTCTGAGTGTTCTTTGTATTCACAAGTCGCCTTTTCATTTAGTTGAAAGCCTGAGCCTAGAGGGCTATGGAACGATCGTCACCGGTGGATTGATGGTTAAACGCATCGGAGTAAAAGCGTTTGCGGAGTTCACTTGCTCTTAGTTTTTCCTGGCGCAGTTGCTCCAGCCAAACACCGACTTGTCTTGACACAGCATCGCGATGATAGACAACCAGCTTTCTGGCTCTTCCTTGCATGATTTCACCGTCACCCACTCGGATCCAAAGTGTATGATGTGAGCCTTCCAAGGCAAAGTTCAGCATACTGCGAAAATCCCGTATATCTCGGCAATGCGCTCTACAAAGGTCGTCTACAATGCCAATGGCATGACGAATAATAATGCGCACCGGATTAACGGAGTCGGCGGCGGCCTCTGCGCAGTCCGGAAAGATGGCTGGTAGCCTTTGTCCATTTCTTTTTGGTACTGCTGCAACACGTTGATCCATTGGTTAATCGTTGCGCGTTGGCTTGGTTCATTGGCCCCGTCAGTGAAAGTCTGCACATTCGTACCTTCTAAATCTGACAGGCCAGGACTTTTTGGAAAAACACCATGACCGCTTCCTCTGTGCCCCAAGCTTGGCGAATATCCATGTCATCCAGTATTCTGCAGTGTCCTGTCCAAGTATTATGCTGCACTCTCCACCCATGACTGCACGCAATATCATTCCACCATACGCTCCCACCCATGGTAGGCGTTTTCACGTTGGGCAATAAGCCAAGCCGACTAATAAGGTCCGGGGTTTCTGCAATAATGCTCAGTGCTACTTTCAGGGCTTGTTGGTTCATACCATTTCTCCTCGTTTTTTTTAGTGATGGTATGGTGGCACAGCAAGCGTAGTTCCAGCCCTTGCCAAATTTGTCAGAAAACGATTGTTAACTTAGTCATGCTTCCAAGACACTGGCCTTGAGTGGCTCTTTTCAACTAATCCACCCAGCTATAGAGAGGCATGATATGTATCGGTAGAGTGCTATGGCCGGCGCTCAGATCGGTGGTATGGTGACAAGTAAATCCCAGCTGCACACCTTAAGATTTCTCGCTGCTCGTGTAGGTCTATAGATCAGCGGTTTTATTGAGTTGAATATAAAGCAAAAAAGCGATTTTGAATTTTCCTACCATGTGAGCCAGCTATCCAGACTGCTTTATTCGGGCGAAACTTCAAAGATTAAGTCTTATATCCTGGGTCTCGATGATGATACTCAGGGCAGACTCGGCCCATGGTTGACTCACGTGTTGGGAAACGAATATCCAAGTTTTTCTGTAGCTGGTCAGAAGCCGCATAACGAACTGGCCGGCAGTGCCAATGTTTGGCGAGCCTATTATCGGAATGACTATCTGGCCGCTCATGAGCAGTTTACTCAATGTCATCAACTTAAGCCCAAAAAGTCCAGCATGACCTTTTGAGCCAGCTTTGATGACCAACAGTAAGACAGCCTATTATTGAATCGACAGGCGGCTAAAGTCAGATTTTAACCCGAAATCAGCTCTAAAGATCGTCAACGCAGTATTTGCCGGTGTATTAGAGCGGTTTAAGCACTGTTCAGGGCGAGCGCCATCCGACCGGTGGCCAGCACAGTCTGTCAGGAAATCTTGTCAAACGCCGTTGAGGTGTGGTGTCGGTCAGCGAGTCGGTTTGTAGCCTTCGCAGCCTTTGGCGGCTGGTCGCTTTCGGCGTCGCGGGCAGCTCCGCCCAGGGCGCACCGCACTCAAGCTGTTACCCATCAGACGACACAGGTTATCCAGGGCCTCGCGGCTGGGATGCACGAATAAGGAGACGAGGGTATGCTTCAGCCGGGATACGCTCTGGGTGAAGTTCGCCTTCCAGGCCAGTTTTCGATGGGCGGTTTTGCGTTCAATATCGGGCTGTTGTAGGGCCTGCATCAGTAGGGCCAGGTTTTTAAGCAGTTGGCAGGCGTGGATATCCTGCTGTACGGCGCAGAACGTCCGGCCACTGACGTTTTCCAGGGTTAGAGTTTGTTTAAGCCGGTGGTAAAGGTCGGCAAAGAGTTCGGCGGGGAAGGCCTTGGTGTCCAGGAGCGAGGTGGCCAGCACTTCCGTTTCCCCGGTGGGCAGCGTCACCCGGATAAGCCGAATCCGCAGGGGTGTGTCTGGATCTAAATCGGACTGCTGACAGACCAGTCGTGATAAACGGTGTCGGCACGTCATGGAGACGGTGTCGTCGTCTTTTCCAGAATCCACGAAGGCGCGGACTTCTCGGGAATGGGTCAGTGTTAGGCGCATCAAGAATTGCTGTTGGCAGCGCTGTAGTCCCATGAAGAGCCAGTGGGCAGTCAGACGATAACTCAGCTGTTAGGCATATTCAGCACATGTCTTAATCCCCTTCAATATCGGGGCAGTCCTCTGACCGCACGCTATGCCGAGGTATCATCAAAGAACTGTCTTAATCCCCTTCAATATCGGGGCAGTCCTCTGACATCAACAGAGATTGCCGTCAAGAAGATGGATCAGTCTTAATCCCCTTCAATATCGGGGCAGTCTGTAGTGGTCTAAGATGACCGATGGCATTACTCTTCCTATGTCTTAATCCCCTTCAATATCGGGGCAGTCCTCTGACAATCATGGACCCCGAAAGGCCGCAAGCTCGGTTTGTCTTAATCCCCTTCAATATCGGGGCAGTCCTCTGACTCAACGTGTCCCAGTGGACAGCCCGCAAGATGGTCTTAATCCCCTTCAATATCGGGGCAGTCCTCTGAC
>Ga0307978_1000205_pt1 | contig 53194 bp, 40 predicted proteins | sample OrgLakmetage1056_FD_203151 | JGI IMG/M metagenome (GOLD analysis project Ga0307978, IMG submission 203151) | Saline water microbial communities from Organic Lake, Antarctica - #1056 | ecosystem: Environmental > Aquatic > Non-marine Saline and Alkaline > Saline | place: Antarctica: Organic Lake... | reverse complement strand
TGGTATAATACCGAAAGATTACATTCTAGTTTAGGATATCTCTCACCTCTAGAAATGGAAATAAAATTGAGAGGATTTATTAAAAAAGTAGCTTAAGGAATTAGTCACAAATTTACTAGCTATTCCAGTTCTCAGGGTGAGGATTTCGTTGGTAATCGTAAAACGGTTTATTAGAAAATAATTTGTATTCAACAATTTTTACTAAAATTAACTATTTAAGAACATCAGTAAATGAGAGGCTTTAGACTTTTTTACTCTTAAAAATGATTTTTTTCAAAATATAAAAAACCAAAAAGCTAAAGCGAATTGATAACGGATTAGATCAAATTACAAACGAATTTGATATCGAGTAAAACAATTGAACCAATTATCTCTACTCATTATAGTTATTTTAGATAAAATTAAGAACATACTTAAAAAGAAAATATGGCAGATAACAATTAAGTATATAGTTCGCTATTAGGCATGTGCTATATGATCTGTTGACAGATCTGATATTTTAAGCAAGCGTAAATTTTAAAATACAGGAATTTTTAAAAAAATTGCTAAAAAACAATAAAAAATGCTTATTTTTAGATTATAACACTTTTTGTGTTGACGTTTCCGGCAATAAGCCGTCCGAGCCAATACGTATGAAAAATTTAAAAGACTTTATCGATAATTCACCTGACTCAATTTCTATCCACGATGAGAATCTCAATCTGTTGGAAATTAATAAGGCGGGTCTACAACTAATGAATATGAATCGAAAGCAAGCCATCGGTAAGAATATAGAAACACTTATTCCAGGTATTGAAAGAACCGGCCGCTTGGAGGCATACAAATCAGTTATTAATGGAGGCAATCCGTTTATGAGTGAGGATGTAAGCCAATCAAAAAAGTTTGGAAAAAAACAATTTAGTGTTCGGGCTTTTATGACAGGAGAAGGCCTCGCAATAGTCACTCGTGACATCACAGCATTAAAAAAAACAGAGCAACAATTACTCAAGACAAATCAACGCTTGGAAGAACTGGCATATGTAGCGGCTCATGATATGAAATCACCACTCACCAACCTTGAGTCATTAGTTAAGTTCATTGACGAATCAGACGGCATAAAAAAAGAATGTCAGGGGCTATTCGACAAGATGGTAATTTCTATTGGATGTATGAGCAATACTATTAACACTTTGAATAATGTTATTGCGATACAGGAATCTCATCTTCCCAATAATGAAAATCTCAAATTTAGAGAAGTATTCAGTAGCGTAACAGAGAGTCTAGCAGCCCAAATTAAGGAGGCTAAGGTGAAAATTCGAGCAGACTTTTCTAAGGCACCAGATATTAACTATCCACGGCTTTATTTGCAAAGCATTTTGCAAAATTTGATCAGCAATTCAATCAAATTTAGAAACCCTAATAAAGCGTCACTCATCGAAATAGAAACACTAGAGAAAGATGAGGGTCGTTACCTTATTATCAAAGACAATGGCCTTGGTATGGACTTAGGTAATTCGAAAGACATTATATTCAGACTCTTCAAACGGATGCATACACACACGGAAGGTACGGGTGTTGGGCTTTACATTGTTAATTCACTTGTAGAATCACATGGAGGGACTATTGAGGTAAACAGTGAGATAGACAAAGGCACAACATTTAAAATATATTTTGGTTATGATTGAGACAAGCATATTATTAGTCGATGATAACGCTATTGCAAATTTTTTATCAGAAAAGATGTTAACAAAAATGGGTTTTATTGATATTAATGCAGTCACAGACGGTAAAAAAGCTTTGGACAGTCTAAAAAAAGAAAACTGTCCTGACTTGGTGTTTTTAGACCTTAATATGCCAATTATGGACGGCTTTTTTTTTCTTATGCAGGCAGAAAAAGAGTTTTTGTGTACTCATATGAAGGTAATTATCCTTACTTCGTCTATTCGCCAAAAAGACAAGGATAGGGCAAGTCAATTTAGCAGTGTGGTAGATTATATAGAAAAACCACTAAATCAAGATAAAGTGCAACAAGTACTTGATAAAATAGCTAGAATTGACGCTGCCAACAAATTATAATACTAGTGACCAAGTTCTAAATTGAACGGCTTATACCATTAAATTCGATACTTAGCATTTTAATAATATAAAGTAAATAGACTGTGCTTATCCGGAAAATTCTCAAGGGATTTTTATTTGGTTTTTTTACTAAATTAGTTGAATTACGATGCAACTATATGTCACGTTAGTGAGAAACTAAAAAGGGCTTTCCATTAAAATAACAGAAAACATACTCGAACATTTGTAGAAATTCATTCCACTTTCAGAAAACCTAAAATTTGAACCTGCAAAGAAATTAAATTATATCATTTTTTAAAAAAGGAACAGTATTAAATACAGATAGAGTTTGCACACAAAGTTGATTCATCAATAAAGCAATTTTACGAACCTATTTTTTAAAAGAAGGAAATGAAATTAGCGACTATTTTTGTGGTGTAAATGAATCGGTAAATTTTTCTAAAGGTACTGTATTAGTCCTTTTATTAGTTCTAATACTACGAGTTGACTTTTTATTCATCCTTGTCCGCCTCTTTCAAAATGGCATGTAAATGTCAAAACTCTATTTTTTCCAGAAATCACAATAATCAACCTTTGATCGTAGCTTTTGGGAGGGTTGAATGTAGTTTTGAAGAAGGGGAATTGATTCTAAAATTCCCCAGCAGATTTAATCACTGTAGAGCTGTCATCGCCATGTCAGTCAAATGTGAGTTCCCCAGCAATAGCTAAATCTTAAATACTTCATTTTGGACTTTAACAGGGCAATCAAGTCAATTACGTGATTGTGCCACTTAAAATAATTTTATTCGTATTGAAAGGTGAATTTTATATAGTTTTTAGCTTGATGTTTGAAGATGAGACAGCAGTCAAGATTGTAGAAATTAAAGTAGAAAACACCAACTGTTCAATTCTTATACTGGTTCTCACTTTCCACATGAAGATCCTTTAGAAAAACATTGATAACTAATTAAAATCAAGGTTTATGAGATGAGTAAAATTTAGAATACGGAATGAATTAGATCTTGACCTCCATATTAATACCAAATTATATTTATAATGCCGTATGAATAAATTGAATTACTTTTTGATTGATTGAAATCAAAAATAACTAGCATAGCCTTAGCTACGGTAATTATTTTTGATGAAAAGCAGGCTAAAAAAGCCTGTACTGATTTCATATCGGTAAAACGATTTATTGCGTCATTATAAGTCTAATTTGGTATAACATTGATTAGTGAAAATAAAAAAGCTAAAATTACCATACAGAACTTGGCTTGCCATTTATTTTCTTTGACACACAAATTATTTTAGATCATATCCAAAAAGAAAATGCGGCAGGAATAACCTGATATATTTTATGCCAATAAGCCAACACCATATCATATGGAATTTCAAATAATGAAGGCAATGGAAGGAGTTGGCATCATACTCAAAACAATCTATAAAAAATCGCTAAATAGCCATACAAAATTGCATAAAATTACATAAAATTGTCTTTCTTTAGGAATAACCCTTTCTGGTTTTTATATTATAATTATCAACCGATTAGATTTAAAAAAATGAAAAATTCAAGTGGCTTTATTGAAAATTCGCCTGATTCAATTTTAATTTATGATGAGAAGCTTAATCTGTTGGAAATTAATGAAGCGGGTCTACAGCTATTTAAGATGAATCGTAACCAAGTTATTGGTGAGAATATAAAAACACTTTTTCCAGACGTTCAAAGAACCGGCCGCTTGAAGGAATATAAAGCAGTCTTAAACGGTGGAAATCCTTTTATTAGTGAAGATGTTAGCCAATCTAAAAAGTTTGGAAGCAAGCAGTTTAGCGTTCGAGCTTCTGTAACAACCCAGGGTCTTGCGATAGTTACTCGTGACATCACAGCATTAAAAAAAACAGAGTGGCAACTCCTTAAAACGAACCAACGCTTGGAAGAACTGGCATATGTAGCTGCTCATGAAATGAAAGCGCCGCTCACCAATCTTCAGTCACTTATTCAGTTAATTGACGAGGCAGACGGTATAAAAAAAGAATCTAAGGGACTATTTGACAAGGTCATTACTTCTATTGACGTAATGCGCGATACCGTTTACGCTTTAAATGAGACTATTGCAATACAGGAGTCTCATCTTCCCAATAATGAGCATATCAAATTTAGAAAGGTATTCAATACCGTAGCAGAAAGCCTAGCAGTTCAAATTAAGGAAGCTAAGGTGAAGATTAGAGCAGACTTTTCTAGGGCACCAGATATCTTTTATCCACAGCTTTATCTTCAAAGTATTTTACAAAATTTGATCAGTAATTCAATCAAATACAGACACCCTAATAAAGTGCCACTTATCGAGATAAAGACACTGGAGAAAGGTGATGGCTATTATCTTATTATTGAAGACAATGGTCTGGGTATGGACTTAGATAATTCAACCGACAATATATTTAGACTCTTCAAACGCATGCACACACACATCGAAGGCAAAGGAGTTGGGCTTTATATTGTCAATTCACTAGTAGAATCACATGGAGGGACTATTGAGGTAAACAGTGAAATAGATAAAGGCACAACATTTAAAATTTACTTAGGCCATGAATAAAACAAACATACTATTAGTTGATGATAATGATATTGCAAATTTTTTATCAGAAATGGTATTAACAAAAATGGGCTTTAATAACATTAAAATAGTCACAGATGGCAAACAAGCTTTAGACAGTTTAAAAACAGAGAACTGCGCCGACTTAGTGTTTTTAGATATTAATATGCCAGTCATGGATGGTTTTTCTTTTCTTATCCAAGTAGAAAAAGAGTTTTTGTGCACTCAGATGAAGGTGGTCATACTGACTTCGTCTATTCGCCAAAAAGACAAGGATAGAGCAAGTCAATTTAGCAGTGTGGTAGATTATATAGAAAAACCACTAAATCAAAATAAAGTGCAACAAGTACTTGAGAAAATAGCTAGAATTGATCTTATGCACAAAACTAAGATATAAATAACTCTTCTTTTTTAAGATCAAACATTAGTATTCTAGGCTTATAGATTCATAAAACTGATTCTTCAAGCTTTCTTTATATGGGGCAAAATAAACTTTTAACCTCATAACTGACGGTTTTTTGCAGTCTCACCGGTCTTTATATCTAATGTGATTATAAAGCCATTACATGCCATTAATCAACCATTGATTTTCCTATTTTAAGCTATAAAATATCCTATTTATAAATGTTACTAGGCTAATGTTGAATTATTTATAATAGAGTCTACTCTAATATTGTGATTTGAGAGGTAGATTAATTACCTCCGAGACTTCACCGTTTATTCAAGTATGTTTTTAATGTTAAGGTTTTTAAGACAATAAGAAAATCACTAAATCCATACAATTTAGCAACAAGCATATCTATGATGAAAATATTATTTTAAAAATTTTGTAGTAACATAATCTCCCCAACTAGCCATAGATGTCAAAAGAGGAATCAGTGTTTTTCCAAATTCGGTTAGAGAATATTCGACTTTTAAAGGTGGTTTTTTAGAAAACACTTTTCTTTTAATAATCCCATCTTCTTGTAAAGTTTTTAATTGCAAGCTGAGTGTTCTCTCCGTAACAGTTTGCATTTTTTTCCTAAGTTCATTATACCTCAACGGCTTTTCTATCAAATGAAATAATATTACCGTTTTCCATTTACCACCTATTAATGCCATAGTAACACTTGCGTAGCAAGGATATTCTTTTCCTTTTATTAAATGCATAACTCTTTTTTTAAAATAAATTTTAAACTATCCTTTCCAGCCCTTATTGTAGAAACTAAAAACTATACTTAGTTTTGTAACTATAAAAACAATAGTACAAATATAAAATAAAAAAAATGAAAGCAATAGTATTAAAACAAGCAGGCGGTGTAGAAAATTTTATAATTAAGGATATTGAAAAACCAGAAATAAAAGAAAATGAAGTTCTTATTTCAGTAAAAGCGATAAGTATTAATCCTGTAGATTTTAAAGTAAGAGTTCTTGAAGACTTCCTGAATTCATTAAATGGAGCAGACCGCCCAGCCATAATAGGATGGGACATATCTGGTGCCATTGTTGCTATTGGAAACAATGTAACAAAATTTGAAATTGGAGATAATGTATTTGGTATGGTTAACTTTCCGGGAAGTGGTAAGGCTTATGCAGAATTTGTGGCAGCACCTGAAGATCAATTGGCTAAAATCCCTAAAAACATATCCTTCAATGAAGCAGCAGCTACAACTTTGGCTGCATTAACCGCTTTACAAGCATTAAAACCAAGAGTTAAGAAAGGTGATCGCGTACTAATACATGGTGGTTCTGGTGGCGTGGGTCATTTTGCTATTCAGATTGCAAAATCATTAGGTGCTCATGTAATTTCTACAAGTTCTGCAAAAAATAAGAGTTTTATACTATCCCTTGGTGCTGATGAGCATATAGATTACACTTCTCAAAAATTTGAAGAAATTCTTACAGATGTAGATTTTGTCCTAGATATGTTTAATGAAGATATTCTACTCAATTCAATAAAAATTACAAAAAAAGGAGGCACAATTATTTCATTACCAACAGCTGACTTTTCTGATGAAATTTTAAAATTAGCGAAAGAACGCAATGTTGACCTTTCTTTCACTATGGTGCAGTCCAATGGAGACGATATGAACACTCTCAAAAACATGCTGGAAAGTGAAGCTATAAAACCGCATGTTTCTAAGACATTTGCTTTTGAAAAGATGGGAGATGCTCACTTACATTTAGAAATTGGTAGAACTGTTGGAAAAGTAATTTTGACAATGAAATAAGAAAAGCACTAGAAGCTAACAAAGAACTGAGGTAAAAAACAACTTTTTTCTATTTTAAGTTGAAACATGAGTAGTCTAAGCTCAGTGGTTTGCATTTGTAAATCTCTGAGTCTTTTTTTGTTTTTATTCTCCCTATCTAGGCAAAACAGAAACTTTCAACTTTATAACCAACGGTAAAGCAACGGGTTTCTGCAAACCCGTTGGCCTTCCAATCCAAGGTAATCGTAAAACCATTGCATGCCATTAATCAACTAGTAATTTCCCTATTAGTAGCTATAAAACATCGTTTTCCTAAGTATTACTAGGCTAGTATTGAAGCATTTATAATAGAGTCTACTCTACCATTGTAATTTGAGAAGTAGATTAATTACCTCCAAGATTTCACCATTTATTAAAACAGATATTTAATATTGAGACTTTTAAGACAATAAAAAAATCACTAAATTTATCATTTAGATAAAGCGGATAACACAACGTGTTGTTTTATTCACACGTTGGCAACAAGCTGAAAAATGAACAGTACTATTAAGAACATTATTGCTGAAACTCCAATCTTTGAGGATTCTAAAACTTTAGAATTGTTTGAATACTTTGACTCTTTAAAAGAACAAGGCTTTTTAACGAAAGAGCAAGGTTTGAAAATATTAAAGTGGAAATCTCCTAGACCACTTAAACATTACAATAAAAATAGTAATGTAGACTTTGAAAAAATTACACGTTTAGCATTTTTACAAAATGACGAAAAATTAAAAATTCATATTTTAACAGCTTTAATTGGTGTAAAATACCCTTCAGCATCAGCAATACTAATGTTTCTAGATCAAAACTACCCAGTACTCGACATAAGAGTTTGGAAACAACTATACATACTTAAATATGTAAAAACCAATCCAAATGGTTCAAACTTCACATTAGCTGAATGGGAAATATATTTAAAAGTCATTAGGAAACTAGCAAACACAAATAATACAACGGCTAGGCAAATTGAAAAAAAACTTTTCGACTACGATAAAAATAATCAAATAGGAAATCTGTACTAATTCGAAATGCTAACTTTAGTATGTGGTCTAAAATATAGACTATAGTTAGCTTTATGCATACTAAAATTAGCAATGGATTCTAATTCAGAAATATTAATAAAATTTGGCAATCGCGTTCGAGAATTACGCAAGCTCAAAAATCTATCTCAAGAAGAGCTAGCTTTCAGAGCGAATGTTCACAGAACATATATCGGAATGATTGAGCGTGCTGAAAAAAATATTACACTTCTCAATATCGAAAAAATGGCTAATGCTTTAGAAGTAAGCATAAACGATTTATTCAATGAAGACAGAAGCTAAATACATTACTATTTCCGACAATAAAAATAGAATAGAACAACTACTTATGGAGTTAGTTCTTGAACCTAGAATTAAAGCACTTGTTTGGTCACAAATAACTAGACAAACACCTAATATGAAAATAGGTTATCCAGGACAACATTTAGCATCTCTAATTACAGGTGTTGAAGGCTCAAGAACAGGTGCAAGAGGAGATGATTTAATAGATGGAACAGAGGTTAAATCGTGCAGTAGAGTTGACCAATTAGATTCTTGTAAAGATTGTAAACAGAAAATATTAAGAATAGAAAAAGTCTGTCCTCATTGTGGTTCTGCTAATATTAAAAGAATGGATGACAGCAAATGGCTTTTTTCAGTTAAGTCAGAAGCTGAACTGAAATTATTAACACAAGACCTTGAACGAGTTTTTTTGACAATAGCTGACTATCCGAATTTTGCGGATAATGATTTTGATACTATACGTTTTCAAGCTTTTGAAATGTGGAATAATACTGAAAGACACAAACATTTTAGTGCTTTAATGACTAATTATTTTCACAAAATTTTCTTGGAACATATTAAAAGAAATGCTAGAAAAACTCCCGCACCAAAAAACTTTTGGCCTTATTCTTATCAATTCTATTTATGTAATCCTGTTAAAGTTTTTGATTGTACTGTTTCAAATGCAAATACAAGTCCGCAAATAAACATAACACATCTTGTTGAACCCGATTTTGATAGAAGTCTTTTAACTCCTGAATCAATGCCAACAATATTGCTTTCACAAACTGAAATTGATTTATTAATTGAAAAAGTACCTGAATTCGTTTTATCTTCACAAATAATTGAAGGTTCCGACTATAAAACCCTCGTTAAAAATAAGAATACAAAAAGTAAATTTGCAACTATATTACCTTTCATAAACGAACTCACTAGAAGTTATTTAAATTTAAGAGATACGGACAAAGTTACAGAAGCAAAAATAAAATACACTAGACGTTAGTTAAATTACCAAGAGGATTTTTAACTTCTTCTATTCGTTTTATAACTTCTTTATAATAAGCTTCGTCAGTTTCAAAAGTGATATAATCACGTTTTAATTGTATTGAAGCTAAAGCTGTAGAGCCACTTCCTGCAAAAGGGTCAAGTACCAAGTCACCTTCATTACTACTGGCTAAAATTAATCTTTTAATTAATTTTAAAGGTTTTTGTGTAGAGTGTACTCGTTTTTCTTTGTAAAAATCTATATCCCTCCAAATATCAGTTAACCCCATTTGTGGATTAAAAGTTTGAGCAACATTTTCATAAGACAGTTTAAAATCTAAAACTTTTTCAAGCTTATCCCATAATTTTTTTGTTGGAAATTGCTCACAAACATTTTTTCCTGTGTAAATACTCCACATTCCTCCACCATTTGACTTTACACCTAAACCCTCATTTATTTCTTTAGATTTTAGACCAAGAGCTTGCTGTCTTTCTTTCAAAAAAGGTTTAACAAATTTTTTATTATCCTTGGTTATAAACAATATACTCTCTGTTGTATTTGGAAAAAGCCGATATTTTTTTGTTGCTCTTCCGGAAACAGCTCTCATTCCTTTATCAACTAATATTTGCTGTCTTAAATCTAATCCTAAATCTTCTAAATGAGGCACTAATAAAGCCAAAGTTCTAAAGTAACCAAAACAATAAAATGTACCTCCTAACCTTAATACTCGAGATGCTTCTGAAAACCATTTCAAAGACCAATCAACATATTCTTTTTCTGTTCTCCATTGATAATCCCATTTCTCTCCAATTACTTTAAAATATGGTGGGTCAGCAACTATCAAATCAACTGAATTAGAATCAAGTTTTTTTAATTCTTCAATACAATCTCCAAGCACAACTTTATTTCTCATTTTCGCTAATTATAGTATGCAAATTTAGTTACTTTTTTTGAAACATACAAAAGAAATTCGGAATGAAATAGCCAGTTGCCAACAACGCACATAAAAAATAGCGGTTTTTGTGCTTAAACGAAAATGTGTTTTATAAATTTATAGTCAGTATTTAGTTGAAAAATTAGTGTTTAAAATCCGCTAATTTTCATGTACAAGCACGTTGTGCTTCATTATGAAAAAAAATAAAAAAATAGCTTTTGGGTGCTTAGTTGGAATAGCAGTATTTCTCTTTTTATCTTATTTGAGTGCACGGTTTATGGTTCCCAGTTCTTATGCAAGAGCTGAAACTTATGAATTTGAAATTCCAGAAGATTCATTGATTTCAATAATTGAAAACGTAAAAAAAGAGAACCCTAATATAGCTTTAACCCATAAAGTAAAGATTCCAGGAGGACAGAGCTTCAATATGGAAGAAGGCAGGAAAGATGAAAAATATTTAGATCATTGGTATCACATCTATTTTTATTACTCTGATAAAAATGAAATAATTAAAACTTGGACGAGACCTAAAACTAAAAACTCAACAACATTTGCTTTTGTAGCCATAAACAGTAGTTTAACTTTAGGGAATTGGAGAACGATTAATGATAGTTTTTGGTGGTGGAAAAACAAACCTGATAAAAAAGAATTCGAGGAAAAAATATTGAAAAAAATAAAAGAAAATACGAAAGTACAACACGGTATATAGCAAATAGATCGTCTGATGGTTTACGAAAGTTCTGTGCTATTTACCAACACCGCCAAATCGTTGATTTGGCTTTATAAAGAAAAAGATAAAACAAAATAAAAAGCTTTGGCTAATTGCTTAATCGAAAGTTTAGCACTTTTAGTTTCCGTACTAGCCATAGTATACCAAGAATCAGCCATGGCAATAAATAAACTGGCTGCATGCTGTAGATAAGATGATGGTAGGTCCATCAAGGTCGTTGTATAGGCTAGGCCTTAAGCTACCTAAAGGTACTTTGATTAATAATCTTGGTATTGAGCGTTTAGGAGAATCTAGTCCACGAGGTTGGCAAGGTATATGAGTAAAGGTGTTGAACCCTCCGTAAAGCTCAGGATAAACTTCAGGGAACCATCGATGAGGTGCCCTTGAAAAAACAGGGCAGGCAGAGAAGTAGGAACTACCATTTATCCCACAACTAGATTTTTCCACTATCAGCACTTGGAAATCAGGCGGAAATTTTCAAGGAAACGCATAAGCTTCAATAGATTCTTGGAATAGAATATTTATTTTTTTAAATAAGCAACTCGGAACTATAGAACTGAATAAATAAAAAAGCTGATCTATTTTTTTTACAAACGAAAATCCGACTGTGCAAGAAATGATATTCTCATCCAGATATAGCCCATAATTAAATTGAGAAGCTAAATTTATTTTTCTCGTTTTTTATAGACAGAATCTGTTGTCACAACAGATTCTGTTTTCTATTAATCAGCATACTCATTAAACCATTGCAAAATGTTTATCTTCAATACTCAGATGTAACAAGTCAAGCGGCAAATCTACACCTTGATTTTTGATGGTATTGATCCTATGTAAATACGCAGTAGCTTCCATCAAGTGGGTCGCTACATCAGCTACTTTTCTGTTTTTTGCTTCGCTTAAATAGGAGTTTTTAGTCCATTCGTTAAATGCACCCATCGCAGGGCCACACCAAATTTGATAATCCATCACTCGCTCTGGATCACCTGCATTGGCCCAATTAGAAGACAGCCCTAAATACCAACGAAAAATCAACGCCATTTTGCGTTTTGGATTTCCTTGGGCATTTTTTATTTGCTCTGGATCTCGTTCTTCAAAGAAACTGACACATCCATTCCATACCTCTTCTAAAGGCATTTTAAAAGTCGTGGTTTCTAACTTTAGTCTTTCGTCTTTAGGAATGGCATCAATGCCCTGATAACGGTTATAGATTTCGTATAATTTTTTTGCTCTGGCACCAAATAAAGTCCCTCGTTTTAAGACTTGCAGTTCTACGCCTAACTCAAACATATCTGAAGCAGGAGCCATGGTGATATCTGTTGAGGTTACTTTGGCAAGTAAGTTCTTCACAGCTTCTGAAGTCCCTGATTCTACACAAGCTTGGTTGACAGAACCCGTTACCACATAGGCAGCACCCATAGCAAAAGCTGCTAGGGCAGACGTAGGAGTCCCTATCCCACCAGCAGCACCGACCCTAATTTGTTTTTTGTACTGGTATTTTTTCTGAATTTCGTCTCTCAATTGCAAAATGATAGGCAATACAACGACCATAGGACGGTTGTCTGTATGTCCGCCAGAGTCTGATTCCACGGTAATATCATCTGCCATGGGAACTTTTTGAGCCAATTCATACTGTTGTTGTGTAATTTTTCCAGCAGCCAATAATTTATCTAAAAATTGTACGGGTGCAGGCGACATAAAACGTTCAGCTACTTCCTTTCTAGAAATTTTACCAATCACTTTATTGGTAATGATAATTTCGCCTTGCGCATCTAAACTCAATCCTACAGCCCTGTATTTTACAATTTGCTCTGACAGGTTCATATAAGCAGAAGCTTCTACCACTTTTACACCGTGTTCTATAAACAAGTTAACGGCACCTTCCTCCAAGGCTTTCTCAATGGGACTATGAATAAGGTTGCAAGCATAAGTTTGAGTCGGCAATGCTTTTTGAATCGTTGCAATGGCTTCTTTAACGCGCGAAGGAACCATCCCAGCAGCTCCAAATGATCCCATCATTTGTTCTCTCCCTAAAGCAATGACCAAGTCTGTAGAGGCAATTCCGTTGGCCATGGCACCTGCTTTATAGGCATATTTTAATTTGTAGTCTTCTTTAAATGAGGAGTCCCCTAAATCTTCTGCTGTAAATGCAGGCACTATAGCTTTTAAAAACAAGCCCTTTCCTTCTGATTGAATGGTTCCCATATTGGTAATTCCAATGCGACCTGATAAATCTTTCACCACATAACAAGGTACGGCAGTGTTTTTTAATTTGTCAAACATTCCTGTGATATCAAATGAAATCTCTCTGGGAGATCCTATCCATTTTAAGTCAATCATTTTTAATATTTTAATTTATTTTATAAATTTAATCCAGACAAACCAGACTGCTGCCCGTTTAAATAATCCTATTTTTTTTAGTGGCGACGTCTGGCTATGCTTCTTCAATCCCCAATGCCAAATCTGTGACTTGGTAAATTCTAGTGCCTTCATTCCAGAGGTAAGCATTAGCGATCAAAACCAAAGTGGCGCCTCGTTTTTCTATGGTTTTAAAATGGACTTCTAAATGCATGTTTTCTACATTTACTCTTATTTGTCCACGGTATTTCCATTCGGTTTTATTGTTTACAACTTGTACAAATCGTGGTTTATTAAAATCTTTCCCTAAATCTTGTTGTAATGCGAATAACTGCATGGCTTGCGAAATAGCCTCGACACCTAAAGATCCTGGCATTACGGGATCAGAATAAAAATGGCAGGTAAAGAACCAGTCATAGGTATGAATAGCTTTGGAACAATGGATATAGCCTTTATTAAATTCACCCCCATTTTTCACAACGACACCGCTGTCTAATAAATTAAGCTGGCCTTCTGCCAAACGGAAGGTATTTTCTTTGTCATTTTCTTTATACAATTTCATTTTCGCATATAAAGAATCTAGTTTTATTTGGAAATAATCTTTAGTTGTTAAGTTGTTTTGCACATACCAAGCTGGGATGTCCTCTCCTTTATCTAAACCTACTTGTTGCGCTAAGGCTTCCTTAGGGAAGAATCCAAATGAAGAAAACCCTTTATAGAAGACATGCCCATCGACCGAGACTTCAAACAGATATTTCTGAATTACAAAACCGCCTAATGACGTAGAAGACGTTAAGGTTGATTTATTTTTAATCACTTTTCCTCTAAAATCTGTACCTATAGGAAGTTTTAATAATTCACCGTCACCATCTAGGTTTCTAAGGTATAAATCTTTGTCAGGAAATAATAAGGTACTTCCTAAATAAGCACCCAACAGTCCACAAGGTTGTAGTGCGATTTCCATCAACATCGCATAAGGCATTGTCATGGACGCATTTTGTTTGTAATACCAGACATTTTGAGGCACGTCGTATTCTGTCCAGATATTTGTTGGTTTTGAGAAATCAAAACGCTCTCCGTCAGTTTTAATCACACGGCTTACGACCTGTAAATCTGTATTTGGTTGACGCGATAAGGCTCTATTGTCATAAACGGCGTACTCTGGCCCAAAACAGTCGGCTAATCTTCCCAAAGCGAATATTTCGATATCAGTTTCATTTAGCAAAACATTTTCAGTCACTTTCTTAGGTTGCTCCAAGTATTTTGGATTGTCTTTTTCTCTTAACTGCAATCCTAAATTAGCAAAATGAACGGTAATAACACCATCTACAATAATTTCTAAATCACCGATCACATAAGGGTCAGGCAATAAGCCAATTTCTTTAATAACAAGGCGATAGGTTAATATTTTATCGTTAGGAGTGACTTCTTTTCTGCATCTTACTTTTTGTTGGAGTCCATAAATGGGTTGGAAACGCGCATCTTTTTTAAGGCGTTGTAAACCGAGCATCATCATAAAGAAACGCAGTAGATTTCCACCCCCTTCTGCTTGTAAAGAACCTGCCAATACTTGGTCATCTCTAAAATGACAAGGAAAATACCAATCGTCTGGACTCAAATCTTTTTCTGCTATAACTTCTCCTAAACCATAAGCACCCCCATTGACATCTGCCTTAACAATACGATCTAACATCAGCATTTTTTCTGGAGCTAATCGTATCGATTTATTTCTTCCATTAGGGAAATAAGAAATATCTTCAAAACATTTATGGGCATCTCCATTGATCAGATGTCTTAAATCCTCAATATCAAAAGCAGTCTTTTTTGTGGTTAAAAAAGGAATGAAGTTTTTCTTTTCTACCTCTGCCAAAATTTTCTTTTCACTGTCTGTATAAACCACACCGTTTCCTTTACTCAATTCTTCACCAGTAAAGAAACCAGCAACGCCATTGGTCATTTTTAAAACCATACGGTCTTCTACAAAACACTCGTAGCTAAAGAAAAACAATAAATTACGCCCGTTTCTAACGAATGAATTGATAGAGATATCATAGCGCAAAGTTTGCCCTTCAAAAGGTAAATCGTCCATAAACTCTAAGGTGCAATCCAATAAACGATACACATAATCTCCTTTGTTTTCTAAATCGATTCCCAAATAAGAAATCAACATTAAATCACATTGTCCAGATTCTACAGATACTGCCCAAGGAATTTGAGTATCGGTTGCATATCCCGAGTTATACGGAATGTCGTATTCGGTTTGCATAGTAGAGGGTTTGTATTCGCCCAGTTTAGCATCTAAACCAGTAACTCTACTCACCAATAAATAAGGATCCATTGGCAACATCACTCTGCGTTTGTATTGGTCAATAACATTGTATTCTGCACCAAACACATTACCGATTTTTCCTTCTGAAAATTCAATTAAATCTTCTTTTGTGTAAATGACGTTCTTATCTTTTAAGTGATTTGGGTCATTATAATCCTGTAATTTTAATCCGTTTTCTGCGATTTTAACAGTCGTTTTGGGATCTGTTTTTCGTATTGAAGTATCTATCATACTAGCTATTTTTTCTAAGGTATTTTTTGTTGTAATAGGCTGACTAGCCCCTTTATTTTTAGTTGTGTTTTGTGATTTCTCTTTTCTTTTTATGGTAGCAAACTGGCGTTGAAAATCCTCAGATAATAACACATCATACACAGGATTCCCCCCCGTTTTCACCTTTTTAGTAAAATGCTTTTTGGGTTGTTTCTGATTGGTATTTGGATATAATAAACTCAAATCAATATCAATTCCGTTAGAAATTAATTGCGCCAAACATTCGTACAGAGACTGAATAGAACTCGTGCCTTTTTTATCAATAGCACAAGCAGTATGTTGCTCTTGGTTTAGCGTATCTTTAAGCCAATTGGTACAGGTGCTATTAGGACCGAGTTCGACAAACGTACTAAATCCGTTTACTGACATTTTTTTCGCAAAGGCGGGAAAGTCGACTGTTTTATAGCAGACTTTTGTGGAATTCTCTGCTATTCCTAACGACTCCATAGGAATTTTTTCACCCGTTAAACTAGAATAAAAGTCAACTTCTGGATGGTTTTCTAATGGGAAATTATGCATTTCGATCAATCCATCGTATTCCTTTTTACAGAACTCGTTATGGATAACATTTTGAAAAGGCACGAGTAATGATGCACAATTTAAAGCCTTAATTAACATTTCACACTGACTTTTATCACCAGAAATTATCAATTCCTTTTCAGAGTTTACAAAAGTGATGAAGACCTTATCAAACTTAGAAATATGGACTTCTACCTTCTCTCTGGTGTCTAATAAAATCCAGCTTTGCCACCTGGCTTTTGCTTCCTCTGTACTAATATTCCATTCTTCGGCTAATAACTCCAAATCACCAGAAAATTTATTCTTAAAAATTGGAGAGTTGCGGAATATTTTTGTCCCCTCACCGGGATTCCAAATACCAAATGAATACCACATAGAGCTGCATTCCCCCATAGAATAGCCCATAGCTGCTTTTGGCTTTACGCCAAAATAGGCTCTTAATATATGCGTGTACAAGGTTGAATAAAGCACCCCTGCAGACATCATAGAAATAGCATCAGTCTGAATGTTTGGAGACGCTGTTGCACGGTCTTGCTTTTTAGGAAATAAATAGTCTAAGCCAAAGAAATCTATAAGGTTTGGAATTTTGTTTTCAAAATCGCTTAAAAGGTTTGGAAAAAACTGAAATAAATCGTGTCCTAATCCCTCATAACTCGTCGCAGAACCTGGATATACAAATGCTAAATCGCCTTTAGCTGCACTCGGGTTTGGACTAAAGAAAGAACCACTAGGGAGTTTGATATCTGTCTTTTTATCAAAGGCTACCGGCAATTGTTTTTCTATAAACCCGATATCTTGTAGTAGTGATTTCTGACTAGAAGCAACTAGAACAATGCTATATATTGCTTTGGTTTTGGTTGCTTTGTTATAACACCCCTGTGCTATAAATCCCAAGTCATCAACAAGAACATCTTGGCTAATTAGGCTTAGGTTTTCTCTGAGCTCATTTTGTGTATTTCCTTTTAAAACAAACAGATGCTTTTTTAAGAAATTATGAATTTGAGGGTGTTTAGGATGTGCAACTTCCGATAGTTTTACACGAGAATGTGGACTTAAATTTACGAGGGCCTGTCTCGGATAATCCGTTTCATTGATCCAAGGTCTTGATTGGCTTGGAAAATAGTAATTGCTATTTTTTAAGGCATCGTTTTTTACAGATTTCCAATTTGGAATGCCCGGAATAAATTGATGATACAAACAAAGGGCTGTTTTTACAACAGAAGCTAATCCCGCTGCCGCAAACGTATGTCCGATATTCGTTTTTACAGACCCTAATGCAATTTTATGATCCGATCTCTGCGCTAATAATTGGGCTTGTTCTAAGTCATCTTCTTGCTTAAATCCAGAAGCTACTAATTCTTGTAAGGCGATATTTTTATCTGTTGATAAATCTCCGATAGCATCAATAGTAGCATAAATAGCATCTTTTTCTGTTAGCATTTCATCAGCCTTTAAAACAATAACCGATGCCCCTTCGCCAATCAACCAACCATAATCGTCTACATTAAAAGACAAACTTGGTTGTTTGTTTTGGTTTACGCTGGCAATCAGATTCCGTAAAAGAACGGCTTCCATACCTCCCGAAAACTCAACTGCTCCCACAACAACAGCATCAACTTCGCCTAAAGACAACATATTCTGAGCGACTTCTAAAGCTCTTGTCGTTCCGTTATTTCCATTGGTAATTGTAAATGAGGGGCCACTAAAATCCCATAAAGCGGAAATACGACTCGACATAATATTACCAACAAAACTCGTATGCTGACTAGGGGTCTGTGCGTTCTCTATCTTGTACAATATATTACGACATTTGCCTAAAAGGCTTACTTTTTGTGTCTCTTCTAAATCAATTCCGGCACGATCTAATGCTTCATCCAGTTGCCATTTGCTATCCCAACGCGCTAGGTAATGATGTATCGCAAGTTCGGGATTCATCGCAATTAAAACCGCTACGTTTTCCCCTTTTTTTAAGCTTGATTTTTGAATGGCTTGGTCAGCAACCTTTAAGATTAAAGCTTGCTGTGGCTCCATAGTGCCAACTTCGTTAGGCTGGATTTTATAGCGCATTAAATCCATGTCAAAATCAGCTATAAAGTTGCCTCTAGGCAGCTTTTCTGAATCCAAACCAAAACTGGATAATAAGTTCTTGTTTTTTTCAAAACCCTTCCATCTATGAATTGGCATTTCAGAAAAATGCTGGGTGCCTTCAAAAATAGATCGATAAAAAGCATCTAGATTAACGCAATCACCAAAATGAACTTCCATACTTGTGATGGCCATTTCTTTAAGCTTGACGTCTGTGTGTTTCTTACTTTTTTCTTTATCATGGCTTTGTACAACCAAATGGGCATTGGTACCTCCAAAGCCAAAAGAATTTACCGCTGCTTGCTTCTCATTTGTTTCCCATTTTAAAGGCTCTTCTATGATTTGATCTTGCGTAAACCAGCCTTTTTTAGATTGAATCGCGGTAGATAAATTAATTCCAGGTGGAATTTTATCATGCTCCATGGAAAGTAACACTTTCATCAAACTAGGCATTCCTGCTGCCGTGAGCATATGCCCAATATTTGATTTTACAGAACCTAAACGCAATTTTTCTGGATTGTCCCCAAAGAAAGTTTCGAGTGAATTGATTTCAGTAACATCGCCAAGAGGTGTGCCTGTTGCGTGGCATTCTATATACGAGGTGTTTTCTTTAGAAATAGCTCCGTTATACGCTCTTTCATAAGCTAATGTTTGTCCTTTTGGATTGGGACTTAATAAATATTTACCACCGCCGTCATTGGATAAACCAATTCCTGAAATAACACCGATGATATTATCGTCATCTTTTTCTGCATCCGATAAGCGCTTCATAAGGATCATCCCAGCGCCTTCGGACGATACTAATCCAGCAGAGTCTTTATCTAAGGGTGAGTACTTATGATCATGACCTGCATAGGCATGCAAAATTGAAAACCCCATGTGGATAAACAATTGGTCTGACGAGCAGACGGCTCCTGCCAACATCATATCGGCTTTGCCGATTAACAATTCGTTACAGGCCATTTTTATAGCGTAGAGCGAAGACGCACAAGCGGCGTCTAAATCGAAATTTGTACCTTTTAAACCAATCACATTTTTTACCAATTCTGAGACATCACCTTCAAGAGGATTGTTTTTTGGAATTTCATATGCTGTTGCTGGAATTTCAAAACTCTCGTCTTTTAAAAGGGTTTTAATTCCTTTTTCAAGGGTTTTTGTATAAATGGGTGCCATAATTTTATGGGACGATTTTGTTGGAAAAGATAAATTTCCAAAGATGACGCCACAGTGCTCTAAAGCTTGAGGTTTATTCCAGTAACCGCCATGTATTAGAGCATCTTTCGTTACTTGCAATCCCCATTGATACATTTGGTCTAAGTCATTTAAGTCTTCAGAACCGAAGTCTGCGCTGTTAAAATTATAATCACGAATGTAGCCTCCACGTAAGGAATAACAGCGGTCTATAGTTCCTTTATCTTTTTTATAGAAGAGCTCGGGGTCGGCACCAAAATCCTCTTTTGTTGCCATACCAGTCAAGTCCTTTTTATCCATAAGGTTATTCCAAAACTCTTGTACCGTTTTTGAGCCAGGAAAAAGAGAGGACATGCCAATGATTGCTATTTTTTCTTTCATTCTTTAGTGTTGATTGGGGGCGTTAAGCATACTACCAGGCTAAGCCTTTTGAAACGGTTAATCCAGCGCCTTCTGTGAATAAAAAAACATCTCCATTTTCATCATATACGGTAATGTTTGCGATCATTTTTGTGGCTGTATTTTCTTGTATTTTCATATGTACATAGAAACTTTTATTTGCAGGAATTTCCCCATAAACCAATCCTTCTATTGTTTGTAAAGGCAAACTATTAGCACCGTTATGATACTTTTGCACCCATAGAATCATACCTTGATATTGTATATCTAAGAAAAATGCGTTTAAACTCGTGCTAGGAAACTGCCCTTGTGTTTCTAAAGAAACTGCTGGTGCTTTACATTTTAGTAAAACTTGGTCTTTATCTATCGACAAAACCGTTTCTATCCCCTGGTAAAAAGGACCTTGAAATAGAGAACCGTCTTTATAAAAAGTAGCGCCATCTATTTTGTTTTCTTTTATTGTAGGGGTTTGAAATTTGGGTTTATCGCTTCTTTTTCGCGAAAGCGTAATTGTTGAGCGGTAATGATTTAAAGGTAGCTTCACCCCTTTACTATACACAGTGACATCACAGACAATATGGTCTGCAGTTTTACTCTGTTCTTTAATTTCTGTAAAATAAACTTCTTTTTCAGTGCCATCAAAAACGATCCCTTTAAACAGTTTTACATGTGCTACACGCGCTAACTTATAATCTGGGAATAGTTTAACACAAGAATCTGCCATCCATGCTGTGGCGTTTACCATTGGTAAAACAGAACTACCTTGAATAACGTGATCCTTTAAAAACGCATTGTTTTTTAAACTTAAATGCCGTTGAATAGTGTAGGTTTTTAAAGGGCCAGAAATATCCGAAATACCTGCAGGTAAAGTGCCTCCAATTATGACTTGAGGTTGGTGGTGATACGCTCCGTTTAATTCTTGAACAAAACGAGCAGCTCCACCAGGATGGTTGACCAAAGAAACACCTGCTTCTTCAAACATTTTTTGCAACTCTGGACTCACCATACCACCTTCCCAAGCGCCCCAATTAATTGCAGTAACTTTAGTATTAGGATGATTGGTACTAAACAAATGTGCCGCGGTACTTAAAATTTCGTTGGCCATCGCATAATCAGATTGACCAACATTTCCGTAGAAACCCGCCACTGAAGAAAACATAATTAAATGCCTTAATTCGTTCACGTTTACCATTTTTAAGAGGTTTGTTAAACCATCTAACTTTACAGAAGTCACATCATCAAAAATCTGTTCGGTTTTATCTTGAATGAGCTTATCTGCTAAACGACCAGCACCGTGAATGATTCCAGTAATTTTACCCCATTCTTTTTCAATCTCAAGTAATTTGGGTTTGATGGTTAAATTCGTAACATCACCCGCTACATAAATAGCATCGCCACCATTTGCTTTGATGTGTGCAATAGTTTCTTCAATTTCCTTTTTAGCAACATATTTATTAAACCTACTGTTTAGCCCTTTAATTGAAACTTTCTCTCCACTAGATTTCATCTCCTGCATAATCTCATTTTTAAGGGCTGCAGGGCTGACTCCATTTAACGCATAAGCTGGTAATTCAAAATCCAAAGCGGATCTCCCTAAAAGGATAAACTTAGATTTAAAAGCAATGTTCATTTCTTTGATACAGGTAGCTGTAACACCTCTACCACCGCCAGCAACTAAAAAAACGTCTTTATCTGTAACCGTTTGTTGGTAGTCCTCTGCAGCACTTACTTCATTTATTGTAACCTCATAAGTCATCCGTCCATTTTCAGTGATGGCGACATCGACATAGCGTACATCTGCATCGTGTAATTCTAAGAATAAAGCATCCGCAATTTCTGTTGCTGCCAATTCAGGTTTTACATCGATTGCTCTGCAGAATACTGGAGACCATTCTAGATTCATACATTTTGTTAATCCAGATAATCCACCAGCAATGATGGACATATTAGAACGTTTGTCCATTCCAAATTTTCCGTCTAAACGAGACAGGGTCATAAAAGCAGTTCGTTGAGTTTTGCTGTTGGCATTTAAAGGTGCTTGTAGCTGTTTCGCTAGTAAGAAAGTAGCTTTTAGCAATGCACGCTCCGTATCAAAATGTTGCGTGAAATTAGAGCCTGAAAAGGTGAAGTGTGGGTGCAAATAAATAAAAGAACCAATGTCATTTTTAGCTAAGATTGTATCGATAGCCGTTTTTATATTTTGGTCGTTTATGTCTGAAATAGAAATCCCATTTTTTAGAGTAGGGTTCTTTTTAAAAGCGTCGAATTGAATGACAATGACGGTATGGCCTTCACTTTCTAATTTTCCTTTTACAGCCAAAGTCAAATCGCTTCCTTCATCTGTAATTACCACAGGTTTTAATGCCGAAATATCCTGTACTAAAAGATCCACTTTAGGAATAAATTTTAAGCCGATAGATTTTCGAGGCACATTGTAGAATTTGGTAGGCAAGGAGAATTCCTGTTTTGAAGTAGTCTCCTTGATTACCGTATTGTTTTTTTCTGCATCTAGGCTAGGCTGATGCTTTTTTTTTTAATAACACTTCCCGCTTTAGTAGAAATATAATCCACAATTTCTTGTAGAGTTCTTAATTCTGCTAGGTCGTTAGGGTTGATATCTGTTAATTTATCTGATTGCTCAGTAATCGCTCCAAAAATCTCTACCCGTTTGATAGAATCGATACCTAAATCGGCCTCCATATCCATACTTAATTCCAACATTTCAGCAGGATAGCCTGTCTTGTCAGCAACGACGGTTAGCATAAGGTCGAGCATTTCTGAATTTCCTTCAGTAGATATCGTGTGTTCAACGACTGGTGTTGCAATAGGATCTGTATTTACAACTGTTTGGGCTGCTGGAACAACACTAGGAGCATCAGGACTTGTGGTAGCACTAATTCCCGCTTTAGTAGAAATATAATCCACAATTTCTTGTAGAGTTCTTAATTCTGCTAGGTCGTTAGGGTTGATGTCTGTTAATTTATCTGATTGCTCAGTAATCGCACCAAATATCTCCACCCGTTTGATCGAATCGATACCTAAATCAGCCTCCATATCCATACTTAATTCCAACATTTCAGCAGGATAGCCTGTCTTGTCAGCAACGACGCTTAGCATAAGGTCGAGCATTTCTGAATTTCCTTCCGTAGATACCCCTGTTTCAACCACTGGTGTCGCAATAGGCTTGGTAGTTTCATTTGTTTGGGCTGCTGGAACACTACTAGGAGCATCAGGATTTGTGGTAGCACTAATTCCCGCTTTAGTAGAAATATAATCCACAATTTCTTGTAAGGTTCTTAATTCTGCTAGGTCGTTAGGGTTGATGTCTGTTAATTTATCTGATTGCTCAGTAATCGCTCCAAAAATCTCTACCCGTTTGATAGAATCGATACCTAAATCGGCCTCCATATCCATACTTAATTCTAACATTTCAGCAGGATAGCCTGTCTTGTCAGCAACGACGCTCAGCATAAGGTCGAGCATTTCTGAATTTCCTTCAGTAGATACCGCTGTTTCAACGACTGGTGTCGCAATAGGCTTGGTAGTTTCGTTTGTTTGGGCTGCTTGAAAACTACTAGGAACATCAGTACTTGTGGTAGCGCTAATTCCGGCTTTAGTAGAAATATAATCCACAATTTCTTGTAAAGTCCTCAATTCTGCTAGGTCGTTAGGGTTGATGTCTGTTAATTTATCTGATTGCTCAGTAATCGCTCCAAAAATCTCTACCCGTTTGATAGAGTCGATACCTAAATCGGCTTCCATATCCATGCTTAATTCCAACATTTCAGCAGGATAGCCTGTTTTATCGGCAACGACGCTTAGCATAAGGTCGAGCATTTCTGAATTTCCTTCAGTAGATACCGCTGTTTCAACGACTGGTGTTGCAATAGGATCTGTATTTACAACTGTTTGGGCTGCTGGAACAACACTAGGAGCAGCACTGCTTTTGGTAGCGCTAATTCCGGCTTTAGTAGAAATATAATCCACAATTTCTTGTAAGGTTCTTAATTCTGCTAAATCATTAGGGTTGATGTCTGTTAATTTATCTGATTGCTCAGTAATCGCTCCAAAAATCTCCACCCGTTTGATCGAGTCGATACCTAAATCGGCCTCCATATCCATACTTAATTCTAACATCTCAGCAGGATAGCCTGTTTTGTCGGCGACGACGCCCAGCATAAGGTCTAACATTTCTGAATTTCCTTCCGCAGGTACATCTTGTTCGACTACTGGTGGTGCAATAGGCTTGGTAGTTTCATTTGTTTGGGCTGCTGGAACAACACTGGGAGCAGCAGGACTTGCGGCAGTGGGTATTTTAACATCTATAGCAGCATTTTCAGAGTTCTGTTCCCCTCCAAAATTGTCTGATAAAAGGGCTAATAATTGTGCTGTTTGTTTGTTTTGTTCCGTCAAAATGGCTTGGAACATATCTAATGTTTTAGATTGATTTTCCTTAATGCCATCAATGGCGCTTTTAATAATCGTAGACTTCATATCTTCTTCTGTAACTTGGTCTGTACTGATTTTATTTATAGAAACAGGAACCTCTTTTATCACTTCCTTAATCACTTCTACGGTTTTAATAATTTCTGTAGTGTTGCTCACTTTAAATCCGTTGTTTAAAGCATCATTATACACCTTCTGTGTTGCAGGGCTTACATAATTGTTACCCGCTATTTTCACAGCCATTTTTGGTTGTACTGAAGGCGCTGCTACCTGACGTGCATTACTGTCAATGGCACCTAATTCACATCCTAGAACCTGCAATTGTATGGCAGCTTCTCTAATTTGTAAGTCACTGTTTTTAGTAGCTTTTGCATTTGTTGCCACCACAAAATGTTCTTTATCAGCTAAGATGTCTTTTACGAGATTGGTCAAAATAGACTTAGGTCCAAATTCAACAAAAACGCGCGCACCAGCAGCATACATATTTTCAATTTCAGTTTTAAAATCGACTGTATTTAAAATATGTTGCGCTAAGATGTTTTTAATTTTAGGGGTTTCCGTTGGGTAGGCATTTCCTGTTGAATTTGAATACACTGGGATCACTGGGCTTGAGAATTCTATAGCCTGTATGCTTTTTTCAAAGGGCTGTTGTGCGTGTCCAACACAGTCCGTATGGAAAGCTGCAGAAACAGGTAATAGAACAGAACGGTAGTTTTTAGTATCTAACAGCGTTTTTGCTTTCGTTATACCTTCTGTTGTTCCTCCTAAAACGAGTTGGTTTGAGGCGTTAATATTTGCAATAGAAACCCCAGGAATACTAGCAATTAATGACTGAATCTCAGAAGTAGCTGCTTTAACAGCTAACATCATACCAGCATCTCCATTTGCATTTTTACCTGCCATAGCCTCACCACGAGCAATGGCAAGTGTTATATAATCAGTTTCGCTGAGTACGCCTGATGCACAAAGTGCAGTAAGCTCACCAAAACTATGTCCGGCCACCATATCACTTACAAGACCAGCATTTTTAAAGACTTTGTAGTATCCTAAACTTATGGCACCTATGGCAGGTTGCGCAAACTCTGTATTTGTAATATTCTTTTCTAAGCTATCTTTATCCTCCGCTGTAAACACAGGTTTTGGATATATTTTAGTTGCTAAATCATATCCTTTTTTAGCATCAAAAGCAGCAATTGTTTGTTGTAGCGTTTCAAAACTACTCGTCGCCTCTTTTGCCATATTAGCATATTGAGAACCCTGACCAGAGAATAATGAAGCCACTTTTATACTGCTTGAAATTCCGTTTGGTCTAAAGAAAATTTCCTTTGGGTGCGACCAAGCCTCCTTATTATTTTCTAATTGTTTGACGGCAATTTCTAGTTTAGAAATACAATCCTCTAAAGATTCTGCAACAAAACCTAAACGCGCTTCACTCTGTTTTGCAGTGCCTTGCTTAGAACTTTCTTTTAAGTTATAATATGCCGTCGTTGTTTCCTTCGAATTCAATCCAACAACTGTGTTTTTCAGATGCGTTAACAAGTCGTTAGCGTTAGTAGCTTTAAGGTAAATACTGTGAAATGTTTGATGTACTCTATCTGTAAAGGAGGTTTTATTTTCATATTCCTCCATGGCAAAATGCACGTTCACACCACCAAATCCAAAAGCAGAGATTCCAGCTCTACGCGGTACACCGTTTTTAAACCAAGGTCTGGTTTCTGCATTGACATAAAAAGGGGAATTTTCAATCTCAAATTTTTCGTGAGGCTTGGTAACGTTTATAGTACCTGGCAACACTTTATGATATAAGGCTAAAGCCGCTTTTATCATTCCAGCAGCACCTGCAGCCGATTTTGTATGCCCTATTTGTGATTTTACAGAACCGATGGCAATGTGATTTTTTGTCGTGTCACTTTTGCCAAAAACCATAGACATTGACTCAAACTCGGCAGCATCTCCAGCTCCTGTTGCAGTGCCGTGACCTTCAATTAATTTTACCGTAGAAGCGTCGTAGCCCGCCTCATCATAAGCACGTTGCATCGCCAAAGCCTGGCCGTGTGGACGTGGTGCATAAACCGATTTATATCGCCCATCACTTGAAGAACCAACTCCGGTGAGTAACCCATAAACTCGATCGCCATCACGTTCTGCATCTTCCAATCTTTTTAAGACTAACATTCCAATTCCTTCTCCAATCAACATGCCGTCAGAGTCGATATCAAAAGGACGAATACTTCCTTTTTGTGAAAATGCGGGAGTTTTAGAGAACGACATATACATAAAAGGAGAATTATCTGTATCGACACCTCCTGTGAGCATCATATCACATCGTCCTTCAATCAGTTCTGAGACTGCCATTTTAATAGCAGAAAGTGAGGCCGCACAAGCCGCATCTACAACAGAGTTAATACCTCCTAAGTCAAAACGATTCGTGATTCGACCAGAGATGACATTCCCTAACATACCAGGAAAAGAATTTTCGTTCCATCCAACATATGCTTTCTTTATTTTTTCAATAATGTGTGGAATATCTGCATCGCTAATCCCACTACTTTTTAGGGCTTTTTCCCAAATAGGAGCTTGCAACCTTGAGGTTAGCGGCGTAATTAGTTTTTGACCACCACCAACTCCTAAAATCACACCGGTTTTTTCTTTTAAAAGTGCTGTAAATTTACCCGATTCTCTACCATACCCAGCATCTTCGAATGCATCTCTAGCCCCTATTAGGGACAATAATTGAGACACATCTGTGACTTCTAAAATATTGGGGGGTAAGCCAAATTCCATTGGATTAAAGTCAATATCAGGAATAAACCCTCCTTTTTTACAATAGGTTTTGTCTGCTATTGTTGGGTCGGCATCATAATAATCCTCTATTTTCCAACGCGATTCTGGAACATCCACAATACTATCTTTCTGATTGATAATATTATTCCAATATTCTTTTACATTGCTGGCATCAGCAAACATTGCAGATAAACCAATAATTGCTACTGGTGTTTTTTTAAGTGAACTGTTAATAGTGTCCATAATTTTTAGTCTATGTTAAGTATAGATGTTTCTGTTTTTCAACTTCTAAAAGCCCTTTTTCGGTGCACAATCCTCTTAGGTAAACGACCATAACGCCACCTGTGAGCCTGGCTTTAGAAAATTGTGCTGATGGAAAAACTTTTGTATTGTTACATAATTTTAGCAATGTTTGAACCGTAGCCATCGTAACTTCTGGATCCAAATCTTTTCTAAATAAACCATCTTTTACGCCCCATTTAGCTAAATAAAGCAATTCGCGAAAAGCGAATTCTGAATTCTTTTCGTAAGAGCCTTTTAAGACACTAGGAAAATACCTTAGGATATCCTTATAAAAGTTTGCATTGCTATAATCCGCTCTTTTTAAAATTTGCTGTTGAATTATGCCCATGGCTTCAATCGCAGAGCTACAGTTGTTAATAATTTCGTCGTTACTACTTCTAATACCAGCCAAATACCGTTCTATACAGGCTTGCATTAAATCAGTTTTATCTATAAAATGATTGTAAATCGTACGCTTAGACGTGCTTAATTCTTTGGTGATGTCAGCAATAGTGACTGCTTTCACACCGTTTTTTAAGTATAATTGAGTAGTTATCTCTATTATGTAGTCTTTCGTAATCATATAATTTCCCTACATTTGTTCTGGCGGTAATATTTTTGTACCGTTAGTACCGTAAAGAACTGATTTATAAATTAAAGTGATTTATGTTTTATCATAAATGTTTCTTAATACCGAATAAATGCTAAAAATAAGGATCGTTGAGATAGCTAAAAACAAGCCTTTTTTTACAAAAGAATCAGTATTAAAAAACCTCCCAGAGAGCCTTCAAGACAGGGCAAAAAGGTATTTAGACGAAGAGAGTTCACTGAGCTATAGCGCTGGGCGCCTGTTGTTGAAAAAAGCACTACTTGAAAATGGACTTCCAGCTTCTTTATTGGAAGAAATAGGCTATTCTGAACAAGGAAAACCAAGTTTTAAAGATCATAATTTCTCTATTTCTCATAGCAATGGGTACGTTGTTTTAGCTTTTAGTACCAATTTTTCTGTTGGTATAGATATTGAGAAAAAGAAAACTATAGATTTAAAACTATTTAACTATTTATTTACGGCATTGGAGTGGGCGTCTATTTTAAATGCTAAAAATTCCTTAGAGCGGTTTTATTGGTTTTGGACCCGTAAAGAAGCGGTATTAAAAGTAGCTGGCTGTACTTTGAAAGATTTAAAACAACTAGAAGTAAATGAGCATTACGGGATGTATAAGGAGAAACGCTATTATTTTGAATCCTTTGATTTTGATCCTGATTTTAATGGAATAGTCGCGACGGAAACTCAGACTCCAATTGCTCTGGAATTTATTGAATTAAAGGATTTATTGAAAGACTAATCATTCTCAAATAGCAATGTGCTGTTTCCAGATGCTACTATGTTTTAATTGGATAAGTTTATCATTTTACGCATTTAAATAATTTCTTCTGAAACTGCTCTTTAAAATAACTACCTGAATCTATATTAAGACTCTTGGCCTTTATAATTATCTAGATCTTCTGTTTGGTTCTTATACCAAATTAGACTTATAATGACGCAATAAATCGCTTTTTTTTCGCCTGCTTTTCATCAAAAATAATTACCGTAGCTAAGTTTATGCTAGTTATTTTTGATTTCAATCAATCAAAAAATAATTCAATTTATTCATACGGCATTATAAATATAATTTGGTATTAGAGAGGTATCTTCTAAATTTTCTAAACAGAAATTCTGTACTCAACCTTGCGTCTCTTGTTTCTGCTATTACAATTTGGATATACCATATTTTCTTTTATAGCTAGGTATCCATTAAGAGACAGATGAACGCTTACCTCCAAATTTCATAACGAAGGTTTTCCCCAGTATTAGCATTACACTAGGGCAAACCCATACTTTTACACTTAACTCAATGGTATAATTGATTTTGTGAGATCATCAAATTTCTAAAATCGACTAATTTGGAACATTAGAGATTCAGAAAACAGGACGGCAAAATAAAGTAATAGCTGAATTTAAGAAACTGGATAATCTATTGGATGAATCAAAAATTACTGGTCAAAGTTTCAAGTGAAGACTTCAGTGAACAATTTTATCAAAAATTTAAACTCTTTTTCAAGTAAGAACAACTTCAGAATAAATACTTTTGAATTTCTTTTATCTAAAGTATGCTCAAAATAGCCTTACATCCCATTTATAAACACCCACTACCCGAAGGGCATCGCTTTCCAATGGATAAGTATGATTTACTTCCCAAGCAACTGCTCCATGAGGGAACCTGTGAACCAGAAAATTTTTTTGAGCCACAAATAAATCTCGATAATGAAACTTATATACAATCTGTCCATACCTCAGACTATTTAGAGCAGTTATATAATATTAGTATAGAACCAAGAATCGCTCGTAAAATTGGGTTTCCATTGTCTGCAGAATTGGTTAAAAGAGAACGAATCATTACCAATGGCACTATTGAAGCCTGTAATTATGCTTTAGAATATGGTGTTTCTATGAATATAGCTGGAGGAACTCACCATGCTTATTCAGATCATGGGGAAGCTTTTTGTATGTTAAACGATCAAGCTATTGCCGCTCACTATCTCTTGCAAAATAAGTTGGCAAAGCAAATCCTTGTTGTTGATTTAGACGTCCACCAAGGGAACGGAACAGCAGAAATTTTCCAAAAAGACGATAGGGTATTTACCTTTTCTATGCACGGAAAAAGTAATTACCCGTTCAAAAAAGAAATTTCAGACTTGGATATTCCTATGGAAGATAATTGCGAAGATGATCTGTATCTAGAGACTTTAAAAGTGACTTTACCGAAACTTATCGATCAGGTGAAACCAGACTTTATATTCTTCCTTTCTGGAGTAGATATTTTAAGTACCGACAAATTAGGGAAACTAGGTTGCAGTGTGGCAGGCTGTAAAAAAAGAGATAAATTCGTTTTTGAGCAATGTCTACACCGAGAAATTCCTGTTGAGGTGAGTATGGGCGGAGGCTATTCTAAAGATATAAAAACCATCATAGATGCACATGCCAACACTTACCGTACGGCACAGGAGATCTATTTTTAGAGTTAAACGTCTATAGTTTAGATGATAATTAATAGACGAAAGTCCAGAGTTAAAATGCTAAACACTAAATTAGAAATCTGATAATTGAAATTATTTCGTTTACACTTCCAGCAAAAACCCTTCTGTACTAAAGCGGTTCTAAAGGAGGCTTTTTGATTTATAATCTCGATCATTTTCTAACACAGGATAACGCTGTCTTTTGGTTTTAAGAGAAGGCTATAAATTTTAGAAATTGAATTCCAGCTTAATAAGAAGAGACTATCAATTTCAAATTTTTGTTAACAGATTAAGCTTAGCGTCATTCTTTTTTGAATTTTATAATTATATTGAATCTGCTATAGGCCATGCTTAAGGCCATTTAGTGACTTTGTCTTAACGCGATGGTATTTTTTAATTTATCATTCAATCCTTCAATGAATTCTCTTCGTTTAATTAATTCCTCTACAGTACTTTCAAATGTTTTAACAGTCGTCAATTTTGGAAATGATAATTTTCGTTTTGCAATTGAATTTGATATTAGAATATTTACATAATTAAATGTCAAAATCAGTTTTTGAATAATGTCAGTTTTAATGATGTTCAACCCTATTTTATGAGCCGTTTTTTCATTTAGAATATATGTCGTTCCCTTAATTCTGACAGCAGTATTATTGTCTTTTTCACAACTATCTATTAAACTTAAAATTCCTTCTAAATACTTCTGTAGTATAAAATTGATTCTTTGCTTTCCACTCAATGTTTTGTCTATCACAAAAACATAATCAAATAAGGAACCACCGTGAATTTTGATGATTCCTTTTTCCTCTTTTTCAGCAACAAATAAAGTAGAATAATAAATCAATTTCCCCTGTTTTTTAAAGGCTGGATTATCAAAAAAAGAGGCGATTATAGAAAGGCTAATGGCTATCGATACACATATGAGAAAATACAAACCACTACCTATTGATAATACCGAAACAACTACATTAAAAAATAAAGCGATAACTCCAATTTTTATTTGAATTTAGCGCTGTTCTTTACTGGTTTTCAGGTAAAAGGGGTGATTCATTTTATAGTATTTAAAAGAGGTTAATTTAAGAAATTTAGAGCAGGAGGGAAGCCTTCTTTTTCTAATTATGAAAAGTCAAAAGTACATAGCTTGCATGGGTACAGGATAGAGCTACTTCTGTCCAAGATTTATAAGGCATAAAGCAGCTCAAAAATATTGATTTTTCCTAAAGAATTTATAGGATAGTTTGGGATGTTTTTTGGAGCACAAAAAAGAGAAGTCACCGCTATTACAACTGCAATTAAGAGATAAAAACTTGGCACACATCATAACCTTTGCCGTTCAAGAGAAATCCATGCATCGCTGTTGTCCGAGTTGTAAAAAGGAAACCTTAATCACACTTTTTACCTTTAACAGTCGTGGTCCACCAAAGGATTACAAAAAAATTATAAAGGATAAACTGGAATACAAAAACTAAAAAACAGTTCTAAAAAGAGCATTGACTTACTAATACCAAATTAAATTTATAATGTCGTATGAATAGATTGAATTATACTACGACGTAGCTCAGTACAGGGTTTTCTCTTAATTTTTCCATTCCAATCAGATATGGACTTAACGCAAAATAAAAACCTATCAGCATTAGCGGATATTGCAAATAACTTGTAGAGTGAAATGTTGATTTGAAGTTTATTCTACACATTTAATTATTTTCTTTTCTCGAATTTAGCTCTGATTTAATTTTCTTCATATTCATAAATTGTAACGGAAGAATTGCACAGCAAGTGATTCCAACTGTGAGTAAAGCAATAAACATAGAGTTATCCTCTTTTGTTAATAATCCATAAACTGTAATTCCAGTTAATAGGCCTATCGCAAAAATAAGTACGATAGTAATTCCTCTAATTGAATTTAGCTCCGATTTCAATTGTTCAGTCGATTTATTTTTCATTTGTTCGTTTTTCAGCTTGTGCCTAACGTTTGGTGTAAGAATAGTTACGTTATTAAGCATCTAAACTAATAAAAATTGACCGAACCTGTGGAAATTCCTTGGGAATTTCCAAGTAGGTGAGAACTAGCCATTCTTTTTACACTGTGTGTGTGCCCAGCATGGGCGTCTTTACTATATCGAAGATATGGTATTAATCTAGAGGGTGCAAGTCCCTTATGGGCAGGGGTAACGCCTTGAACCATTAGTAAGCTGCAAGGTTGCCAACCTTGAGGTTGGAGCTGAAGATTATTTGTGATTGATTAATGAGCAAATACTGCTACAATACCGATAGCTATACGGGACACTGACCCCGTATCAAGTACGGGGCAGGCCAAGCAGAAACCGTATACGAGGCATTTATGGACGGGTAAGCAACCACAGCTCTGCTGAGCAAGGTCGAAGTATCATTGTAAAGCCCAAAGAATACTAAAAGTGCATTAATGTAGATACGGCAGGAATCGAGTGAAAGAAGATGCAATTACCTGGAGGACGGAGCGTTAAAAAATGATTTGTTAAATCGTTTTAGCGAATGGGCCAGCTGGCGTGTTGGAGTGCAACCACGAGTTGGTTAAGTAGAGAAGTCAGCCGAGGTCATAGTACCCATGGGAAACGAGGTGCATAAAACTGCATAGGTCTCATAAGTGGGGAAGGACTGAACGCAGTCCTTCTGGAAATTACAATGGGAGCATTGATTTTCGCTAATTGGGTGACCGATTCCCAAGAAAATCTGTAGCCTTTTGAAAAAGTACAGAATAGTTTTAATTGGTGTAAAGAGCGATTGGAAAGATGGATTGCGAACCGCCGTATACGAGACCGGCTTGGCCTGTCCTGAGCAAGGTCGAAGGGTACGGTGGTGTGAGGGGTGCACTCCGTCAATTAATGGGGGAGCCATCCACTCGATGTGTGCTGTGTAAGCTATAATAAAGATGGAGGTAGGTCCTCCGATGAGGGTTTTTTAGGAAAACTCATCAAACCACTTCTATGACGCATCCAAGGCAACAAAGATGTGTGAAGCGATAGAAGAAAAGGCTATTTAAAATAGTCAGGTAAGGATAGAAGAGATGAGCGAAAGCGAACCTTGCGATGAAGTGACGAAAAGACTAGTTGTTGTCAAAACCTGACTTATATCGAGGAATCAGGGATAAGTGTAGAGGGAGCCTAATTACTGTCTACACGGCAACCGTCATAAAGCGGGCATGACTTCTATCTAGGCTTTATTTTGGAACCACAGGAATCCTGTGTGCTATGGGAAAAGGAAAACACAAGCAGGAAATACCTGTGAGTCGATTACTAATGAGCACATAGGTTGCGGATGAAGTTGTAGTAGCGTTGAAACTCCTGTAATGGGAGTGGAGCGAAGGACTTCAGTTATACAGTTTAAATTTAAGAACAACTTAAAATTGTAAGGATGATTTTTAAAGAACAAACAAAGTCGATCCCCATAACCAAGGAGATGGTGTGGGAATCCTACAAGAAGGTAAAAAGTAACAGAGGAAGTGCTGGAATAGACCAACGTACTCTATCGGAATTCGATAGAGTACGTTCCAAGGAACTGTACAAAGTTTGGAACAGACTAGCATCAGGAAGTTATTTTGCATCTGCGGTAAAGCGGGTTAATATCCCCAAGGCAGGGGGGGTAAAACCCGACCTTTGGGTATTCCCACTGTAAGCGATAGGATAGCACAACAAGTAGTTAAGCAGTACCTTGAACCTAGATTGGAATCCATATTTTCTAAAAACTCTTATGGATACCGTCCGAACAGGAGTGCACATACAGCTATTGAAATTGTACGTCTAAACGTACTGCGATATAGTTGGGTGATAGATTTAGACATACAAGAATTCTTTGAGAATGTTGACCATAGCCTTCTGTTGAAAGCTTTGGAACGTCATGTTTCAGAGAAGTGGGTGTTGCTCTACATCAAACGGTGGCTGGAAGCTCCAGTAATACTAGAAGATGGAACGGTTAAAATATCCACTGGCAAAGGGACACCTCAAGGAGGGGTGATCAGTCCACTGTTGTCTAATCTACATATGCATTACTGTGTGGATAAATGGTTAGAGAAATACTATCCACAGGTAAAGATGGTGCGTTATGCAGATGACTTGATTGTCCATTGTAGAAGCTATGAGGAATCTGTTCATACACTTGCAGTTCTAAAAGAACGTCTAACAGAGTGCGGTTTAACTGCGCATCCTGAAAAGACCAAAATAGTGTACTGCAAGAAGGATGGCAGATACCTCAAAGGGTATCCTGTGCAATTTGATTTCTTAGGATTCAGCTTTCAACCGATAAGGTTCAAATTGAAAAAGGGCGGAAGCTTCCTTCAGTTTGATTGTAAAATGAGCAGAAAGTCCAAAGTTCGAATCACGGGAGAACTGCGTAAACTTGCTTTCCATAACAAAACTCAACGTGGGATACAGGATTTGGCAAATCTGCTGAACCCTAAGCTTCGTAGTTGGATTCAGTATTATGGAAAGGTAAGTCGAAGGAGCCTACAGCCTGTGTTTTATTACCTACATAATCGTATGATCAGGTGGATATTGAACAAGTATAAACGCTTCAAAGGAAGCAAAATCAAAGCTGTAAAATGGCTTAGGTTTATTACAAAGTCTTATCCAAATTTGTTCTATCATTGGGAATTGGGGTACAAACTGGTCTAAATTTATTTAGACTTTATTGACTGTATAACAAGAGCCGTATGAATCGAGAGGTTCACGTACGGTTCTGTGAGAGGTTTAGGGGTGAAATTCCCCTTTACCTACTCGACTGTAGATCGTTCATGCTAATCGTCAATACTCTGACCAACTAAGACAGAGAATTTCCAACTGGTATCGTCTGATTTAATTTTCTGAGTTTGCTTTAATAGTATTCCAATGATTTGCTCTTCAGGATCAGCAAAATAAGAGGTGTTAAAATAGCCACCCCAACTAAATGTTCCATCGCTACCATTTCCGCCCAATCCTTCTCCCTTTTCAGTTTGAACCATAAAAGCTAGGCCGTAGAATGCGTCTGGGTCTTCGCCCCATAAGTCACCAATTTGATTGGCCATTATCGTTTTGATTGTGGTACGGCTTAACAGTCTTGTTCCATTCAATTCACCATTATTTAAATACATCTGTAAAAACGTAGCATAGTCCTCAGCTGTACTAGAAAGTCCTGCCCCTCCTGAAAAGAATTGCTTAGCGCCTTTAATAGGATAATTTGGATCATAAAATGTTGTTGGATAATTGATCCATTTTCCTTTTTCTTTGGTTTGCACAGCAACTAGTCGGTCTTCTTTCGATTTTGGCAAGTAAAAAGCGGTGTTGGTCATCCCAAGAGGTTTAAAAATGTGGTTTTGCAAGTATTTGTCAAATGGCTCTCCAGATATGATCTCTATAAAATACCCAAGCACATCGTAGCTTTCGCTATAAGTAAATTTTTCGCCTGGGTTATGATGTAGGGGAAGAATAGCAAGCTTTTTGATGTTATCTGCAATCGTGATTTTTTCTGTTGTAAACAGATCAATTATTCCAGCATCCTCGTAAATTTTCTTAATTCTGTCATCGCCATCAATTACACCATAACCAATACCAGAGGTATGGGTTAGGAGATGTCTGATACTAACTTCTTTGTCCGCGGGTTTCGTGAGATATGTTCCATCAACTAATAAAGAATCAAGAACTTGAGGATTCTTAAATTCGGGAATATATTTGGAAATTGGATCATCAAGTTGAAATTTCCCTTCTTCCCAAAGCATCATAACCGCTGTAGCTGTAATCGCTTTTGACTGTGAAGCTAATCGAAAAATATCGTCTTTTTTAAGCGTTTGTTTCGATTTGGCATCAGAAGTTCCAAAGGCCTTATGATACACTATTTTTCCGTTTCTAGCAACCAGCGCCACTACTCCAGGTATGTTTCCGTCTTCTATAGCTTTCAGGCACATTGCATCAATTCGAGCCAATCTTTCTTCTGAAATACCAACTTCTAATCCTTTTCCATCCGCCAAGGCAGAGGAAGATTGATTTGATTTTGTTTGAGCTTGGAACGAAGTACAATTCAGAACAATAATTGTAGTGAATAATATTTGCTGTGCGTATTTGAATTTCATATCTATTTTTTTTAATGATCTACAACATCAGTATAAACCCTATTCAACTCTTTAGTATAGGGTATCTATCTATTTAGGACGTTGTTTTATTTTAATCTAAGCTAACACTTTCCTATATATTACCCAACAGACTTTGTATTCATCGCTAAACCTCTAGTGTAAATTTCTGCCACTTTGGAGCTATTATGACCTAAAGCAACCTAGATATGTCTTAAGTTTATTCCCCGCTCCATAGGGTGATGTTTGTGCGATGTTCCAAGGCTTAGTCTTGTTACTTTTAAAGCTTTGCGATGCATACTTTGAACTTTAGATGCTTTCGTTATTTTTAGTCATAAATTAATTATGCCTTGGTTGACTAAATTAGTTAAAACAGACTTTAAAAACTACTTTTTTAATCATTTAAAGGTACTTAACCTTTAAGAGCGGATAGCATAAAGTTATGTCCTCGTGGAGATGTTATAAAAATAAATGGAAAATTTGCTTAGTAGTCTGTCGACCAATGATTGCTGCAAGATTATTAAAAAAAGCCACCCTAACACTGTCCGTTAAAGAGTTTATACGGCGTTTTCAACTCCATATTCTTTCCAAAGGCTTTACTCGAATAAGGCATTATGGGTTTTTGAGTAGCAGTTGGAAAAAACAGAAGTTACCGCTATTACAATTGCAACTAAGAGATAAAAACTTGGCACACATTGTAACCTTTGCCAATCAAGAGAAATCCTTACATCGCTGTTGTCCGAGTTGTAAAAAGAAAACCTTGATCACACTTTTTACTTTTGACAGTCGTGGTCCTCCAAAGGATTACAAAAAAATTATAAAGGATAAACTGGAATACAAAAATTAAAAAACGGTTCTAAAAAGAGCCTTGACTTACTAATACCAAATTAAATTTATAATATCGTATAAATAAATTGAGTTATTTTTTGATTGATTGAAGTTAAAAATAATTAGCATAGCCTTAGCTACGGTAATTATTTTTGATGAAAAGCAGGCGAAAAAAGCCTGTGCCGAATTCGTATCGGTAAAATGATTTATTGCGACATTATAGGTTTAAATTGGTGTAACGCCCAAACTAAAGGAAAATGATAAAAAACAGCAGATTCTCACACAAAAAAAGCATGATCTCCCTAAAAAGTAACTTATTTAGATAAGCAACTGAATAAAAAGGGATGCAAAGCACTCTAAAAAAAACCTTCTCCTCTTGCAAGGTTCTTGCCTACTCATCGAATTCCCCCTTACCAGCAATCCCGGATCAGTCAACAAATCATATAGCTTTGGCCTATCGGCACGCTATATGCTTAGTTATTGCAAGTAGTGCTTCTAATCAGCTTAATTTTTCAGTTCGTTTAGACTTTTTTTTTAGTCACTCGCTTTGTTTTTACCAAACGTTTTTCTTTATCAGCTTTTATAAATTCGCTAATAGCATTTTCTTCTTCTTTCGTTAATGGTCTTGGGTCGACTACAAAATCTACATCCAAAGGTTCTTTTATTAGTCCCATATCATTATGTTTTAAAATATTTACCAATTAATTTTAATGCTGATTCAGTTGTTATTACCATTAGATGACCTCCAAAATGAATTGCTCCCAAAGTATCTATGTAATGGTCAATTAATTTTGTTTTAGCTATGAATGATATATATCCTTCGCCACCTCGTTGAAACGATAATTTACAGGCAAAAGCAACTAAATTTCCTGGTATCCCTAAATAAACCTTCGTCTTTCCTATATTGAAAGGCGCACTTTCAATTAAATGCATATACACGTGGTCTTTCTTTACTTCTAAACTTATAAGACCTTGTATTATGCTGGGATTGCCAACTATTGTTAGTTTATAAATATCCTTTTCAGGTTGTTTGAATTCATTTTTCCAATTAAAATTCCAACTGTTTTTCTTAATTATTGCCTTTAACTCCGAAACATTTAATATTGAAATTTCGGTAGGAAAACTATCGCCAGTTTGAATATTCTCAATCGAGTTTGTCAACTTGTCGGTTATAAAATCTAATTCTATTTTAGAAAATTTATTCATAGTAGCAATTTACGAAATATTGGCTGTATTTGTAAATCGTTCAATGTTTTTTTGCATTACTGGTAACGGATTTGTATATGGCTCGTAGCGTGGTTAAGCAACTAATTTAGTAAATAAAAACCGAATAGAAAATCCGCGAGGATTTTCGTAAGTAGGCGAGAACAAGCAATAAATTATATAAGGTGTTGTACATTGGGCTTTTTCCCCACAAGTATTAAAATCAGTCCAATAATAATAAAAGGAATACTTAAAATTTGTCCCATATTAATCATCATTCCACTGTTGTCCAAGTTGTAAAAAGCAAACCTTAATCACACTTTTTACTTTTGACAGTCACGGGCCGCCCAAGGATTACAAAAAAATTATATAGCGGACTTCACTGAGCCTGCCTGTAGTTTTTGCTTTTCGGCATTTCATATGCTTAGTTATTGGCAACGGTTACTTGTTTAGCAATTTTAAGGAGTTTAAATAGATTTTTCCATTGTCAGTTCAGTAGGTTTTCGTGTGTGATTGTTTTTCACATTTCTTGTTTTTGTTTCGCTTATTTTTTCAATTATAGATTGATTTTTATTTGCTCTTCAGCATTTATTAGAGCTACAACACCATTATACATCTCTTTTACGCATTGTACTTCGGTTACTCCCAATCTTCTTTTATTGCTAATATCAAATATGCAGTCCTCGCTTTGTGAATGTTCACCATTAATCCCTCTTATTTGTAAGTTGTTATCTTCAGTTATTTTTGTAAAAAGGTTTTGGTTTTTGGCAAGTTTAGGAAGTTTAATATGCACGCTGGCACGCATAGCAGTTCCTAAGTTAGTAGGGCAAGAAGTAATGTAACCTAAATGGTCAGAAAAAGAGAAATCCATTTTGGACTCAAGTGAGTTTACAGCAACAACTAACCTTTTAAAAACAGAACCAATACTTGCACCTTTTTGCATAGATATTATACGCAATTGATCTTCTTCATTTATCCATACTAAAAATGTTTTATTTTTATTATGGTAAATACCTCTACCAGAGGGCCAGTCTCTATTCAAGCCTGCCGCTTGTTGATGCTTGTCACCTTCTTTAAATAAAAAATGGTTTAATATTAAATACTCTCTATCTTCTTTTTTCATTCCTTTTATCGAAAAATATTTTCCTTTGAGTTCTCCTTTTAAACTAGTTAAAGCTGTGGATACTATATTTTCTATAACGAGTCGTTGTTGCTTAGATATTGCCGGGCCTAGAGGGAAATTCTTAAGATTTCTACCTACACGGATTCGTGTAGATAAAATATATTTATTTTGTGGGTCTGGGTTATCTATTTTCAACTCGTCAAAGTTCATATTTGTTTTATGAAAACTGCTATCCGAAAATTTATGGTATTCATTAATAATAGGGTTCAATAAATCTGCAAAAAGCTCGTAGGATTCTTCATCTCCAACATATACGCCAATATCACTATCTGGATTTATTACGCCAGAATTTATAATATTCTGTAAACCAAAATTATTTTTCGAATAAAGTCCTTTCATTTTGTCAAATATCTCTTGTTTAAGGTGTTTTGACATTAAAGACTTGTGTTTTATTGAGAATTTAGGGTATTCCATATATTATTTAAAGATTTGCTGTAACGTCTAGTTACATTGTAATTTTTATACACAGCCGTTTAGAATTCGATAGCTTTTATTCAAAACGAGTCAAAATTGCTGCCAACTCATGGATAACACAACAAGTTGTGTTATCGCTATTTTATTCAAAATATAAATTTAGGTATTTTTTTATCGTTTTAACAATACTGAATTTAAGTATGTATTAATAATGTTAAACATCTCTTATTAATGCAATCGGTTATCTCTCAAAAATCGAATCTTTAAGTTTTACTCTCTTCACTTTAATTGAACTTTTAAGCCTAATTATTTAGTTGTCCATCGACTACTTTTTAGTGAAATTTGCTTTTCAATACCCAGACGTTTCATTTTGCAAAAAGGGTTTTGTCTTTTATATTAAGTATAATTGCAGCGCCTTTTTTACCACAAACACGCCAATCTGTAAAGTTTAATATGGCAATACTATAATCGCGTTGCATCGCTTTAAATGCTTTAAAATTCTCCATAGTTGTCAAGATATCAGTTTTTGGCATCCAACTTCTTGAGCTCAATGTTCTGCCACTTCTCACAATAGCAGCCCGTTCAATTAGATTCTCTAATGTTACCTGGAGAACTGTAGGTCATTAAGCCTGTGATGGTGTTTGAAATAAGAGATAGCTCATTGATGAAAATGATAGTACGTTGTTCCAAATAAAGTGATGATTTATTCTAGAATATTCTGAAGTATATCTGATAATCCTATTTGAAATAAACTCCCTTCAATGAGTTCTTTCATCAACATCAATTCATTATAACTCATAGCAAAGCTAATCTGAGAAAAGGGTGTTTCTAGGAGTATTGATTTACAATCTTTCGGATATTCACACTCACATTGTAGTGGCCTTCTCAGTGCATTTTCTATATCTTGCTGGAAAATGTATAATTCTGCGAGATCGAAATGTAATCCAGTCTCATTGAAGACAAAATTAATTTTATCGTGATAGGGGTGTCCTTCAGAGGTACCTTTCCATTTAAATATAATTCCTATATCATTGCTGTAGAGCTTATCTAAATCTGTGCTATTTATATTCATAGAGATATGTATTTTTTAGTGGTCATTTTTTTAAAGTTTTTCTTCTTCTTGGTATTTTTTTGCGAAAGCCTAGTATTCATTAGTGTCGTAATAGAGCAATTAAGATTAATGATTCTGTTATAATTGGTGCGTGATTGTCAATAATTGAAGCACTACACCATAATTTTTGAATTTTTATATACTTCTCTGCATAGAAATTCACGATCATTAGGATGTGCAATGCTGACCATAGCTCTAGCTCGTTCTTTTAAGTTTTTTGCATACAAGGAGGCTATACCAAATTCTGTCACTATATACTGCACATGTCCTCTTGTAGCCACTACAGAAGCACCCATTTTCAGCGTTGGGACTATACGTGGAATATCCTTAGAGGTACGTGAGGGTAAGGCAAGAATTGCTTTTCCACCTTTTGAAAGTGTCGCACCACGGATGAAATCCATTTGACCTCCTACTCCGGAGTAATGCTTCGTCCCTATGGAATCGGCACATACTTGGCCGTATAAATCGATTTCTATGGCACTATTTATAGAGGTGACTTTTGGATTTTGGCGTATGGTACGCGTGTCATTTACATAACCAACATCCTTCATATTTACTATTGGGTTTTTATCAATAAAATTATAAATACGTTTTGTTCCAAAAGCAAAACTAGAAACTACTTTACCAGGTTCTGTCACTTTCTGACTTCCATTAATAATACCCGTTTCTACAAGATCGATAATACCGTCAGAACACATTTCTGTATGAACGCCTAAGTTTTTATGGTTAGTTAAATAAGACAGTGCAGCGTTTGGGATTCCTCCGATACCCATTTGTAACGTAGCACCGTCTTCAACTAAACCTGCAATATGTTTACCTATACTTTTTTCTGTATCCGTTATAGCATTAATTTTCATTTCAAATAGTGGTTCATCCACATGTACACAAGCGTGTATGCGACTTAAATGGATAATACCATTACCATGTACAAAAGGCATATTTGGATTAATCTGAGCGATGACATAACGAGCCGTATCAATAGCTGCATTAGAAATATCTACCGAGCAGCCTAAAGAGCAAAAGCCTTTATCATTGGGAACAGATACTGTGACTAAAGCTATATCAATGGGCATTTTTCTACTCCTAAAAAGCGCGGGAATTTCACTTAGGAAAATAGGTATATAGTGAGCACGTCCTCTCTGTACATGCGCCCTCATATTATGTCCTACGAAGAAACAATTGATATTAAAACTTTTGGCATAAGCATCATCTGCATAGGGTACTTCACCCTCAGTATGTGCAGAGATAATTTCTACATTTTCAAGCTCATCATGCCTATCCGTCATCGCTTGAATGAGTTGAGCGGGAGCTGCTGCTGCAGTATGAATAAAAACACGATCGCCTGATTTTATTATATTAACAGCTTCTTTGGCAGTAGTTTCGTATATGATCACTTCGTTTTTCTCACAAAAATAGTTATTAATATTCATTCTAAATAATTATTTATAATGAATCTAAATAAATATTTGCTCTTAATTCGTTTAACCACATAGTTATGTAGTTGTTAACTGAATTTCACTGCTCTAACAACATCAATAGAAAAGGTGCTTAACGACCAGATTAAATACGAAGTACAAGCCTCCATGCAGTATCTCACAATGGCTTCTTGGACGGATACAAAACATGATGGAGGAATTAGCAAATTTTTTTTATGCCCAATCGGAGGAGGAGCGTTTACACATGACTAAACTTATAAAGTTCGTTAACAAGCGCAGCGGTAAGGTGATAGTATTCGCTTTGGAAGCGCCTTTATCAGTATTTGAGTTCTTATACTCGCTTTTCGAAAAATTATTAAAAAGTGAAATTTTTTTCGGAACAAATCAATAAAAATTATCTTTGGATGTCTTGAAAATAAGGATTGTAATGTGACTAATTTATGCAATGGTATGTCAATGAAAAGCTCGAGGAAGAGACCACTACACCCAAGCATCTCGATAAACTAACTATGATAGGTAATGACAAAACTGAACATTACTTTTTTGATGCAACTTAAATGCCGCTGAGTAATCTCTAAATAGGAAGTTACACGGGAAAGGGACTTTTTGAATATATTCTAGTTGGTTTTCCTACCTTATATTTCTGGATACTAAAAAATTCAGTGGGCATAATAGCTTTTGAAATTGGTTTCGAACAGGCTAATCGAGCAGTGTTTTGCCATCGCAAAATCCGGTAGGCCTTATGATAAAAGTTAGGTTTTTGTTTTGCCTAAATAAATAGAGATAAATCAATCTAAAAAGCTCAAATAATAAGTTTTATGAATCCATGAGCTTAGACTACTGGTGTTTCAAATTAAAGTAAAGAAGAGTTATTTTTTATCTCAGTTCTTTGTTGCCTGCTGTTCTTTTTATTTTTAAAGCACAAGTAATTATCCAAATTAAAATCAAAGATTCAATAATTCGTTGATAAAGACCTCCAAATTCTGGATTGAGTTCAGAAATCAATATAGAGAAAAACAGCATACTTAGTACTCCTAGAACTAAAGCTATAATTGAAAGGCTTCTATAATTTGAGAATTTCTTTAATCCAATACCAGTTAGGATAATACTGATAGGTACAAAAGTATATATTAATAAAGCTGCTAAATTATGAATCACTTGTGAAAGACTTGGATCGATAAATTCGGTATTGCAACCACTATCACATGGAAATATTGAAACCACAATGGTTCCGATGCCGTAGAATAGACCAAGTCCATAAAACCCTATTTTAGTTAAATTAGAAGAAGGAAAATACGTGTATCCAAGAATGCTAAAAATTGTAAATAAAATTCCACTTGGAATATGCCCAAAGACTCTTAATACGATTCCGTATTCAGTATCTATTGCATAAGTTTCACTAATATATTGACGAGTTATGCTATAATTTTCAATTAAAAACCCACCGATAAGACAGCTACTTAAAAATAAAATTACACCAATTACGCCTACTAAAAAGATTGTTTTACTATTCATCAATTGTTTTTTTAAATTACTGGTAACGGGTTTTTATAAAGTTAGTTGAGTGTTTTAAGAGAATAATTTAGTTAATAAAAACTAACCAAGAAAATCTGTGAGTCCCGACGCTTCGGGATTCGTAAATTAGCAAAAACCAGCAATTAATTCTACACGGTGTTACCTGCTGGCTTTTTTAATTGTGATTTGCATTAGTACAAACCATTGACAATGAGTTTTTTAATTAGACTAATTTCTTTGTTCTAATAGCTGTGATGTTTTTGCGTTTTTCATTCTTCTTTTTCATTCCAAAGAGCACTCGAGTAACTTTAAAAGGATAAATGAACAAACGATATAAGAGTACAATGACCAAAAATGAGCTTATAAAAAGCAGTATCATTTTAAGAGGGATATTTACATTCAGCTGAATAATATAGTATCCAAAAATCACTATTACTGTCTGATGTAATATATAAAATGGGTAAATAGCCTCGTTCATCCTTTTGAGCAAAAGATTAGGTTTATTGAGGTAAACTTGTCCATATCCCAACAAGGTCAAAACAAAGCACCATCCCAACAAACAGCATAAGCCATACCAAATATCCCAACGAACGGAACTGCTTAAATAGGGTTCAATAGAACCATTGGGCACGAAATAATAACCGTAAAACAATACTGTACTAATTATAAAAACAATAAGGTGAAAGCGTCTGTATTTTTTTAGGTTTTCCCAAAACAGTTGTGAGCTCGCAAATAAAATTCCTGTAATAAAGAAGTAGGTATAAAAGAAGGTTTCCGAAAGATTGGTTAGAGAAGATGAGTCAGTCGGGTAATACCTTTTAAGGATTATTGTTAAAATTATTAAGGGTAATCCCCCTAACAATAGACCCATTTTATGAGAAGATATTCTTTCAAACCAAGTCTTAAAACCTTGAGACTTTTGAGATTTAAGAAAAATAATTAGTGGAATCACAAGTAAAGAAATAATATAAAGATTTTCTATAAACCAAAGGTGGTTTGTTTCAAATCGTCCACTCTTGTATAGCTGCCAGTAAGAGCTATATTCATTGATGTATTGAAAATAAGTTTGTGGTGGCACAATAAATAGTATACCAAAAATGAGTGGAATTAAAAGTCTGCCTGTGCGCTCTTTAGAGAATTGCTTCCAAGTCCTTTTAGAAAAAGCAAGGACGGTTCCAGTACCGGATATTAAAAAGAGTAAGGGCAGTCTAAATTGTTCAAAATAGACCATAATGTCGTCCAATAACTTACTAGATTCTGAATTCATAATGTGAAAACCGTCGCCATTAAAAGGCATACCTAGGTGATGGAAATAAACAGCTAAAATGGCAATAACACGCAACCAATCTAAATCGTATCTTCTTGTTGTAGTATCCATTGATCTTGTTTTTTTGATGGCAAATATAAAAACAATGTCAATGATTGCTTAGGCTAAGTGACAAACGACAATCTAAAGTGACGAAATACAAACCTACTTTTTAGCGCAATTAGTAAAAACACGATTAAATTCTTGAATCTTAGATCGGGATACTGGAATAGTAGCTTCAGAAAAGTTTTTTAAGCGAAGCACATAACCTTGAGCATTGCCTGAAATGGATTCTATAGTCTGCAGATTTACAAGGTAAGAGCGATGCACCTTAAACACATAAGGAAAAGAACTTAACTGTTCTTCAAATTCCTTTAAAGTCATTCGCTTTAACAATTTTCCAAATCCGGTCACACTGCTGTAAACAATTTCGATATAGTTACTCTCTACTTTTGCAAAAAGAAATGTCTCCATGTTTATTTCAAATTGCTCTCCAGGGATGGGTGTGTTTATGTGAATGGAATTGCTACTCTTTATAATTGATGACGGAGTCGCTATTTGTTTTAAAAAGTTAAAGTTACTATTCAATAATCGTTCAAGGTTTAGAGGTAAAATGATCATTAAAATTAAGCTACCTACCAAAAAAGTATTCCGAATTTCCTCCCACAAGTACCGAAATGACCAGTTATCGGGATTCGTATAAATAAAATCTCGAAGGAAAAAACTGGAAAGACCAATTAAAAAGAGCAGAAGTGCTAGCTGTAAAAATTCCTTGCCTATCGTCCACTGACTTGTATCCTTTACTGTTTTATTTAGCAAAATGAGATAAGCTAGAGCAATGGGTATCGGCATAAACGCATGCACTATTACAACCCATAAACTGCTTATTTTGTGCTCAGCTTGTTTAACATCAAATGGCTCAAACAAATAGCTAAACAGAAAGCTTATAATGGCCACACCAAAAAGAAGTATAAAAACTTTTTTATAGTCTTCATAATAAAACGGATAAGCCTGCTTTATATATGCCTTAATTTTCATTTAATAGTATTAAGTATTAGGCTAGATTTTTCAGCTTGCAGGTAAGGCTAAGCTGAAAGAGTAGTGACAAATTTTGTAGCATTTGCCTACTCAAGTTGCTCCTCAATTTGAATGGGCTATAAGACTTTTCCTATCATTTTTAATACAACATGTTAGTCGCCGCTGTTTAGTTAGTTAATGTATCTTCTGTTAATTCTTTATATTTATCCATCATTCCTAGATGTCCGAGCGGAGCTGTATTTGTAAACATGATTCCAATTATTTCTTTTTCATAATCAATCCAAAAGTAGGAATTATATGGACCACCCGCCCAAAAGATCTCTTTTGTATCGCCGTTGTCCGTTATTTCAACACCAACCCCCAATCCGTATTTATTTCCATAAGCGTCCAAACCTCCAATTTGATTTGCGATCATTAATCTTAGCGTTTCAGGCTTAAGAATCGCAGTGTTATTATAACTCCCGAAGTTAAGTAACATCTTTGTCAAGATATAAAAATCATCGATTGATGTAACCACCCCTCCGTAAGGACTCCACCATCCGCCACCTCCCGATATTGCGCTTGGGAGTGTATTATAAATTGAAGAATCTCGATGGTCATCAACAATCAATTTACCTTTCTCGTATGTGTATAAGTTTGAAAGCTTATTCGATTTGTTTTTGGGAACATAAAAATCTGTGTTTTTCATGTTTAAAGGGTTGAAAATAGTGCTTTTGAAATACTGGTTCAAAGGTGTTCCAGTCACTTTTTCAACTAAAAAGCCCAAAACATCATGGGAGTACCCATAATTCCATTTTTTATTTGGTCGGAACGCAAGAGGAATTTCGGTTATTGCGGATATAAAGTCTTCAAGAGGTTTATTCCATTGTCTAAAACCTGCCTTTAGATATAGTTTGTCGGTGTAGCTCTCTCCATCACTATAAACTATCCCAGAAGTATGACGTAAGAAGTCCCGAATTGTGGGTTTTATGGTCAGCGCTTCGGAAGAGGAAGAGTCAGGCCTGGTCAGGACTCTTACTTTCTTGAATTCCGGAATATAGTTCTCAATTGGATCATCCAACAAAAACTCACCTTTCTCATAAAGCTGTAGGATAGCGATTGTAGTCATAACCTTTGTCATGGAGGCAATCGGAATTAGTGTTTCAGTGTTTATTGGAACACCGTTTTCAATATCACTGTATCCGTAAGATTTTAAATGTAAAATTTTGTCATTCTTTGCAATCAAAGTGATTGCACCCGCTATTTTTCCGCTATCAACATTCTCAATAAAATAATTATCAAGTGTTGAAAAATCGATATCTTGAGAGATACAAACTTGAAGGTTTACTCCAAATATAAGTAAAACTAGTGCTGTTTTAATTTTTATCATACTGTTTAAAGTTGGAGTGATGTCCACTTGAGGCTGTTGTACAACATTAGTTACTATGGTTAAGCACTAAAGTTAATACATAAAACACAAACTATGAACGTCCAAAAGTCCTGACGCTTCAAGATTCGTAAGTAAATTAAAGCTTTTTACATGATTTTTTCTTTATAAAGAACGCAAGGATATAATGCCTTAGAAAGGACAATTGTCTAATTCGAAATCGACTTTCTAATGCGACTTAAATGCCGCTGGGTAATTCCTAAATAAGAGGATAAATAGTTTAAAGGGATTAATTGTAGATATTCAGGTTGGTTGGTGAGTAAATCTTTGTAGCGTTTTTCAGCACCTTCTTTTTGTAATATGAAAATTCTTTTTTCCATATTTAAATATTCTTGTTCAGCAATAAATTTAAGAAACTGAAGCCAATTTGTACTTGATTGCTCTAATTTTAAAATTTCATCTCTTGAAATAGTAAATAACTCAATGTCTGTGAGTGCTTGAATATTCTCTACTGTTTTGGTCTGCGTTAAAAATGAAGAATAAGCACTAACAAATGTATCAGAAAACGTGAAATAATAGGTGACTTCTTCTTCCGAAGATGAGTAATAGAAACATCTAAGCAGTCCAGATTTAACGAAGGCTACCTCTTTAGAGACTTTACCTTCTTTGATAAAATAATCGCCTTTCTTTAATGTTTTGCGAATTACTTTACTTTCGAATACATCAATGTCTTCATCCGTAAGTATGTTAAATGATTTTAAGTAATCTCTCATTTTTTTACGTCCGTTTAGGACCCCGTTTAAAGAAGTTAAAGATTATACTCTGCACTAAACTCTGACTAAGCCTTATTGATGCTTGTGTATGATGTATATATATCAGTAAATTAACTTAAAAATACAGTTTAATAGTATACCCTCCTAATTCCAAATCTTACACTCCCCTGTTTTTTTTGATCTATAGAGTTTATGTCTTTCAATGCGTTTGAGAATTTTTCTTCATTGAATTGATGATATCCAATCACACTAGTTTTGTCTTACAGACTAGTTCACTCGCATTAGTTGAATATATTGACATAGGTGTTTTTGGAGTGAAAGAAATTGAGGGTGAAAAGCAGGAGGTCGAATTGTATTTACAAAAGCACAAAATAACGGCGATACACAACAGAGTTACCCTTATTATAAATCAAAAACCAACCCAAGTAAGAGTAGATTCTTATAGTAAGTTGATTGATGCGGATTCTGATAATAATAAGATGTTTGGCGATGAGGTTATTTTTTTTGTGAATAGACATAAAAAATAATAGGATACAATGAATGATAATATACTAATTGAAGAGGAATGTCCTTTTGTGTTTAAATAAAAACCGAGTAATTACTAAATAGGTGATTTTGCTAAATTGTAATCAACACTTGCTGACGAATATTAAAACATTTCAGTGACACTGTTTATATCCTTTAAAAAGCTTTATTGGAGTTTATATTTTGACTAAACTCTATAAAGGATTATAGCTACACAGAAATATATAAGATTTATTCTAAATTGCTTTAAACTAGGGATTACACACTAGATAATTCCTAGTTGGAAATGTACTGTACTGCTTAGTACTTGTCTAGTATTCTTACTCCAGGATTACTGTGTTTTACTCATGTGTTATGATTTTTGGGTATTTATGAATTTAAAAACCTGATTTGGTTAAAAGCGAAAGCTGTTACTATAGTTTTTTTTAATCTGTTCTAAAAGTCTCTTCTACTGTGTCAATGAAATCACTTGCCGTTTACGATCTCCTATTTTATTAACTAGAAGTGGTGGGAGTAAAAACGATTCTAACGAAGTGAGAATAGGAGTGAAGTGGGAATGTGTATAGAATCAATTTAAATGGATCTATACTAAAATATTTGAGATTTTCCTTCGAAACAATTTCTACAAAATTTACTATATTGTAGATTTTAAAATACCGATACATACAATCAAACCCAAAATATAGTCAACTTAGTTAATGCTATAATAGCCAGTAACGCGACGAGTTAAACAAATTATACTCCAGCGTTACACTTTATATACAAACAGTAATTTTATGATTTCTAAAGAAAATTCAGTTATACTTCGCAGCAAATTGTTTCGTCATCTTGATGGCATTGTTATTACCCCTACCGCTTACTCTTTAAAAAAACACGGTATTATAGAGTATCTATCGCTGCATAAAAAGGTAGACATAACAACATTAGCTGAAAAATTCAATGCCAATGAAGGGTATTTAAATGTTGCTTTAAGAGGTTTATGTTCACAAGGCTGGTTAAATCAACATGTGGATAATCAGAAAAACAGCATCACTTTTGAAATAAATGATACATCAGAAATCGCTTTTAATCATTTTTTCCTCTACGAAGAAGCTGTAGATCTTTTAAATCTGTCCGTAAATTACCATCCTAGAAAATTTATGATGGCTCCTTTTTTAAAGTTGGAAAGTATTTATAAAAAACATAAACAAAACTTCGGACTTGAGTTGTCAGAGAACAGATTAAAAAGGACGATACAAGAACAGATTCTTACACACATCGAAGGGATTATTGTAGGGCCAACCATCGTTCATCTAGGAATTAGCGGGATGTTTCACAAGTATTTTATGGAAACTAGGTTTAAACCTGAAGAATTTCATCAGAATCACTCGAACTTTGAACGATTGCTCGATATTTTGGCTGATTTGGGTTGGTTTAAGATCATCAATGACTCTTATGAATTTACTGAATATGGATTGTTTTTTGCAAAAAGAGCAAGTGCTTATGGCGTCACCGTTTCTTACATTCCAACACTCAGAAAATTGGATGATCTTATCTTTGGAAACCCATTAGTGCTTAAAAAATCCGCCAATGAAAAAGAAGAAAAACACGTTGATAGAGAAATAAATGTTTGGGGAAGTGGCGGTGCTCATGCCGCTTACTTTAGAGTAGTTGATGAAATTATTATTAATCTTTTCAATAAACCAATTCAAGAACAACCTAATGGAATTCTAGATTTGGGATGTGGAAATGGCGCCTTTCTAAAGCATTTATTTACAGTCATTGAAAGTCAAACCCTTCGAGGTACGGTATTAGAAGAATATCCTTTAAAAATAATTGGGGTAGATTATAATGAAGCGGCCTTAAAGGCATCTAAAGCAAATTTAATTCAAGCAGACATATGGGCAAAGATTATTTGGGGAGATATTGGAGATCCCGACCTTTTGTCTAAGGATTTAGAGGAAAAGTACGACATCGACTTAAAGAACTTACTTAACGTACGTACTTTCTTGGATCATAATAGAATCTGGAAAACCCCTGCTGAAAATAAAAACTTAAGATTGAGTTCTTCTTCCGGTGCATATACATTTGAAGGTAAAAGATTAGGAAATAATTTAATTTCAGAATCTTTAAAACAGCATATTAAAAAATGGACTCCGTATGTTCAGAAATTTGGTTTATTGCTGATTGAGCTGCACACGGTAAACCCCGAGCTTATTGCAAAAAATATGGGTAAAACAGCGGCGACAGCTTATGATTTAACACATGGATATTCAGACCAGTATATCCTTGAAGTTGATGAGTTTGAAAAAGTGATTCGAGAAGCTGGGTTAAGCTCAGAAGAATACGGGATTAGAAAATTTCCAAACTCAGAATTGGCCACTGTTTCAATAGGCTTATTTAAATCGAATCCATAGACACATAACTTATGAATACCTAAATTTTGGTTACATCCACAATATGGTGCCTGATTAAAAATATACTACACTATTTTGTTTGGTGACTTGGTCGCTTTTTTACAGCAGGATTATTTGAATCTTACTCAGGCTCTATAATTTTTGGGTATTCATGAATATCGGAACTCGATTTGGTAAAAGCGAAAGTTGTTATTACAGTTTCTTTAAAAAATTTATTCTAAAAGTCTCTTTGAAAAATATAATGAAACCCTTTAGGAGCTCATGATCTTTTATTTTTTAAAGATATGAGTGTAGGCAAATACGTTTTGCCTGAAGCTGCCTGTCCTGAGTTAATCGAAGGAATAGGAGGGAGGCGTAATGCATGTGGAAGGGTAACAATAATACTTCCACTAATAAATAAATTTCATAAAAAAAGACAGAGACTCAACTTCTGTCTTTAAAACTTTGTAAAAAAGTTTAAGGGACTTGTGTGTGCTAATTCCTCAACTAGTAAATAACGGTTTTAGAGCGCTCCAAGCTGGAAAACTTGAAATTGTCCCATGGATTTTAATAAACGCTATGACCACGTTTAGTATTTAATTCTTTACCCAAGTCTGAACCTTCCCAGTTAGAAAACCAATTAGGTTCTTTATTAGATATTTGATTTAAAAAATCATATTTTTTCGAATCATCATCATTGGTTTTGAAAAATTTTATTTCAGTTAAAATTTCCTTTCGAAACTCATTTACTTCAATATCTGTAATGCCTACATATGGACAAGTCAAAACATCTATCAATAATAATGTATCTTCTGCTTTTCTGCTTTCAAATTTACTAAATTTAATTTTTATTTTATTTCTTAATAGATCTCTAATAATATTATATTTTGGTTTTCTTTTTATGTGGTGTAATAATGAGATAATTAAAAAATAACTCATATCATTTGATTCATTGACATTAAAATGACCAATTAAAGTTTTCTCAGATAGTTCATAGTTTACTCCTAGCTCATTTAAAATTGCTAACAAGTACAGTGTTTCAATTTCTGAATAAACCATCTCCCTGTTCTTCTTTAAAACGATTTTAATACCATCAAAAATACTTTTAAAAACATTATGTTTATTGTCAAAACTTAATCCTATTCTAATTTTTTTAAGAATAAAACTTTGATTAGGCTTTTGAGATATAAGAAGCTTGGTTTTTTCTTGATTTTTAATGAAATCAATAATTATAAATAGAATATGGCAGACTTTTATCGAGTAACTAACTCTAGGTAAAACCGTATATACAAAAAAAGTAAGATTTATTATTTCTAAAAATTTCTTGTGGATGTATTTATAATACTTATCTAATAAATTTTTATCTAATTCAATTTCAGCATCTAGTTCATTTAGTTCTTTATGGCTCTAGTTTAATACAGCTATTATATGTATATTTAGATTATGAACATAGATAATTTAAAAGAGGAAATACTATTATTATCCACTCTAGATCGTGATAATCTGTTAAAGGATATTACAGATTCAC
>Ga0307978_1000204_pt1 | contig 53239 bp, 49 predicted proteins | sample OrgLakmetage1056_FD_203151 | JGI IMG/M metagenome (GOLD analysis project Ga0307978, IMG submission 203151) | Saline water microbial communities from Organic Lake, Antarctica - #1056 | ecosystem: Environmental > Aquatic > Non-marine Saline and Alkaline > Saline | place: Antarctica: Organic Lake... | reverse complement strand
CACTATTAACATCTAAAGTTAGATTTTCATCAGTTACAAAAGCGACGGTTCTATATACACCTTGTTGCGCTTCTACCACATCATTATAATAGCCCGCAGTAGACTCAAATGAGTTGGTAGCATCTGTCCCATAAGAAAATGTGTTGAGCACTAGAGAAGATCCAGAGGGCAGGTCATCATCGCTATCACATGAGGTCACACTGAATAAAAATAGAGCGAGCAAACTGTAAACACTATATTTAAGTAAATTATTTTTCATTGCTTTTTTTGTTTAGTTGAAGGAGAGGAGCCTTCTGTTTCTTTGGAGTAATTTTTCTTTTCTTTGAACAAAGTTACTTGATTTGAGAGAAATTGAAGAAGATCAAGCTCTCTTTCTGCTTCAAACATTGTTGCATTGAGTCCGTTATCTTTTGCAAAATACATAAATTCAAAAAGGTGTTCTTCAGGTATTTTTAAATACTCTAGCAAGTATTCTGTACTGTACTTGTTCTTTAAAATATAAACGTCAAACTTTTCCTTATCTACCTTAGGCGGAGAACCAGTGTTCACATCGAGTCCTTCAAGGGTACCCAAAAGCGCCAGAGAAGCAAGTGCTCCAAATATATTACTCATATTAAATCGTGGCTGGCTTTGATTAAAAGCTTCATTCCTTACGGCATATTCTTCTGGTTGTTTGATGCGGTCAGACATAGTGTTTTCCATGCGATCTACAGCTCTTGTTTTCACGTTAAACTCGCTTACCTCATCAATTTTAGGGTCTACGTAGGTCGTTTTTTTAACCTTAATACGCATCAAACCATCGACTAAAACTACTTCTTCGAGCTGGTTCACACCTTCACTGAGAGAAATAACAACTTTTCTATCATCTATTACTTTCTTTGTAATCGTTAAAGAAAAAGATTCTAATTGTACTGCTTTAAAAGAAAGTTTATCAGCCTCTCGAGCATGAATAAAAAAACCTCCTTCTTCATTAGTCACGGTACCTTCTAAAGAACTTAAATTAAAAACGGTAACCCCTTCCAAAGGCTTATTGGTTGTGCTATTTATAACACCCTGTATTTGAACGCGTTCCTTTTGAGCACTGACCAATCCCCCGACTAACAATAGAAACAGTAACATCTTTTTCATAATATGGAGGTATCAGTTGACTTAAATAAACGTCAAAACAATTTAATCTACACAAATAACGTACAAATAATCCTATCATTGTTAGAGTTTAACGATGTTTAACCTAGAGAATCAACCATGAGAAACATGATCATTGCCAGCACATCTACCCTTCATGGCACCGAATACCTTTCCTATTTACTACCCACTCTATTAGAGGCCTTTCATGAAAATGATATCAAACAACTTCTGTTCATCCCTTACGCGCGTCCCGGAGGTATTTCTCATGAGGAATACACCGAAAGAGTTAGAGATGCTTTTGAAAAGACCTCTATCACTGTAAAAGGAATACACGAATTTGAAAACCCACAGGAAGCCTTAAATACTGCTGAAGCTATTTTTACTGGAGGCGGCAACACATTTGTATTGGTAAAAAGGCTTCACGACATGGACCTAATGTCCTTACTGCGTAAAAAAATATATGCAGGAACCTGTTATGTAGGAACTAGTGCTGGAAGTAATATTTGCGGTCTTAACATGAGGAACACCAATGACATGCCTATTGTCATGCCGTCAAGTTTCAAAACCACAGGAGCCATAGGTTATAATATCAATGCACATTACCTTGACCCAGACCCTAACTCCACCCATATGGGAGAAACTAGAGAGCAACGTATCAAAGAATTTCACTGTTATAATGATTTGGCTGTAGTAGGATTGCGTGAAGGAAGTTATATCAGAGTACAAGGCAAAGAAGAAATTTTATGTGGTACAGCGTCCGCTAGAATTTTCACAAAAGGCAACGACGCCGTAGAAGTGAGCCCTGGATACGATTTTGCTCCACTTTATAAAATTCACTAAATAATTTTTAGACTAATTTAAAATGAACCGATTATCTTTAGGCTTAATAGACATCACATCATTTAAAAAAAACCAAACATTATGGCATCTATTCAACATAAAGAAAATGACTCTAGGGGTCTTTTCTACCTTAAAGAAGGCAATAAAACTATAGCAGAGTTGACCTATACTTTAAAAGATAACGTCATGACGATAGATCACACAGAAGTGCATTCTTCTCAAGAAGGAAGAGGCTTAGGAACTCAACTCGTAACAGAAAGCTACCATTTTGCTAAAGAAAAAGGACGTAAGATCCATCCGCTATGTCCGTTTGCTGAAGTTCTTTTTGACAAAAATGACAGTTGGCATAAGGTTAGAGTATGATATTAGAAACAGAACGGCTGTATCTCAGAGCTTTTCAAGAAAAAGACGCTCCTTTTCTTTTTGACCTCAATAGCGACGAAGAAGTGATGCGATACACTGGAGACCATGCTTTTGAACACCTAGAGGCTGCAAGAAAATTTGCAGTCGATTATGTTACAAATTCGCAAGGACAGTGTGCGTTGTATCATATGGGAAGAAAAGCCGTTATTAGAAAAGCAGATGGTGTATTTTTAGGCTGGTCGGGATTAAAAAATCATAAAGAAGAAGATTTTGTGGATATAGGTTACCGCTTCCTGAAGAAATACTGGGGAAAAGGCTATGCTACAGAGTCTGGGCTCGAAGTTTTAAGACACGGTTTTCAGGATCATGGCTTGAATCAATTAGTAGCTCATGTTCATGAACTGAATTACGGCTCGCAAGTGGTCGCAAAAAAACTAGGAATGCATCTGGAACATCGTTTTTTATGGGACAGCAGAGAACCTGCCAGACAATATAAAATCACTAGAGAAACCTATCTCAATAACTCCAATTAATTAAAAATGATTGACATACAAGCAGTAACCGCTAGAGAAACCTTTTCTGTAAGGCGTCCGGTTCTTAGAAAGGGAAGGCCTATGGAGGACTGCCATTTCTCTGGAGATGAATTAGGAACTACATTTCATCTAGGCGCTTTTGAGAAGGATAAAATAATAGGTGTCACCACTTGTTTAATGAATAAAGATGTGCACCTTGAAAAACTTAGGGAATTTAAACTGCACCATTGCTATCAGCTAAGAGGCATGGCAGTTCTAGAAACGATGCAAGGAAAGGGAGTAGGAAAGAAATTGCTTAAAAGAGCAGAACAATTACTCAAAGAGAAAGACATTAAAGTGATATGGTTCAATGCACGTATTGCAGCAGTGCCATTTTATGAAAAAATGGGTTATGAAGTTGTGAGCGACTTATTTGTCATTCCTAACGTAGGAGATCACTTTAAAATGATAAAAATATTATGATGCGATTCATTGGAATAATGATGCTTTTTACATTAACGATTACCCCACAAATAGATCAAAAAGAACTCACTGGGCAAAGTGCCAACCCTAAAAATCTATTAGAAAAGGAAACACAAGTTGCTTTTGATCTTATGAAAACAGCAGCGGCAAAAGAAGGTATTCAACTGAGGGTAGTTTCTGGTTACCGGAGTTTTAGCAGACAGACACAAATCTGGAATCGCAAGTATAAAAAATACGAGTCACAAGGCCTTGAGCCGGATGCCATTTTTGATAAAATTGTAGAATACAGCACGGTACCAGGAACCTCGAGACATCATTGGGGAACGGATATCGATATTATTGATACGAATGCCACCTACTCTGGAGACGTTTTAGTACCGTCTAAATTTCATGGTACTGGCCCTTTTTGCAAGCTCAAAGACTGGATGGAACAGCACAGTCCTGAATATGATTTTGAACTCGTTTACACCATGAATCACAACCGCACTGGTTTTAAATATGAGCCGTGGCATTATAGCTATATTCCGCTTTCGCGAAAGCGGTATAACGACTATTTAAATACCATAGATTTAGTTACTTTCCTTAGATCAGAAAATATCATGGGAATGGATAAGATAAGTGAAGAACGCATCAATCGCTATCTGGAAGAGCATATCAAAGGCATACACCCAAAATTAAAGGAGTGATTAAAAGGAGAAGTAATTATTGAAGTCAACTATTAATAGAAGTGTTCTAGATAAATTTGATTCTAAAGAACAAAGAAAACCCCCTAACAAAATACGCCCAACTTTTCAGTTGGGCGTTTTTCTATAAATTTTGTTTTTCTAAAATGAATACACCACTTCTAGTTTATAATCTTCAAGGGTTTTTTTTGCTTTTTCTAGGTCTTCTGTAAAACCTAAAATATAACCACCACCACCAGAACCACAAAGTTTTAAGTAATAATCACCACTATCAAGTCCTTTCTTCCATAAATCATGGAACTGAGCAGGTATCATAGGTTTAAAGTTATCTAATACTACATGAGAAAGTTTCTTCACGTTACCAAACAGTGCTTTTACATCACCGCTCAAGAAATCTTCCACACACATATCTGTATATTTCACAAACTTATCCTTCAACATAGATCTGAAACCTTCTTGCTTCATATTCTCCATGAAAATATTCACCATTGGCGCGGTCTCTCCTACTATACCAGAATCCAATAGAAAAACAGCTCCTTTTCCTGTCGCTAACTGCGATGGAATTCCTGCTGGTTCTATATCTTGTTGCGAATTAATTAAAATAGGCAAACTTAAATAAGAGTTTAATGGATCTAAGCCAGAGCTTTTTCCATGAAAGAAACTCTCTATTTTTCCAAAAACATCTTTTAAGATCAGTAATTTTTCTCTAGTTAGATTTTCTAGAACCGTAATTTTATCAATAGCATATTTGTCATAAATAGCAGCAACTAAAGCACCACTACTGCCTACTCCATACCCTTGTGGGATACTAGAATCAAAATACATTCCTGCATTCACATCGGCTCTGAGACTTAAAATATCAAACTGAGGAAAATCTTTGTCCGACTCTTGAAGTGACTCTATATGAGTCGCCAGACGGTCTAAATTCTTATTAGACTGTGCGGAAGCATCAGTTAATTCATCGCTGATTTTAAGGGCTCCATTATAAAAATTATAAGGAATAGAAAGACCTTTAGAATCTTTGATAATACCGTACTCACCAAAGAGTAGAATCTTAGAATAAAATAAGGGTCCTTTCATATGACTAAGTTAGCACTTTTTTGCACCTGTACCGATTTGATCACAAATATAGTGAGAGTTTTGACAATAGCGCGTCAATTTGTTGTTAATCAGTTCATCGACCGCGATTTTGTGCTCGCTAGGATATAGCATATGCACATTTGCTCCTGCGTCCAGTGTAAAACATACGGGTATTTGTGTCTGTTTTCTAAAAGCCCAAATTTCTTCAATGATCGACAGCGTTTGCGGTTTCATCAATATAAAATAAGGATGCGAGGTCATCATCATGGCATGTAAGGTCAGTGCCTCACTTTCAGTGATCTTGATAAACATGTCTAAATCACCTTCCTGTAATGCTTTCTTTAAAATAGTCAAATTCTCTTGGGCTTGTTCAAATCTCGCTTCTGCGAAAGCGTGACCATTCATCAAATCATGACCTACCGTAGAGCTGACTACTTTTTCCCCTTTATCAACCAATAATATAGTGTCCTGAAAATCTTGAAAAACCGGATGCAACAACTCACTTTTATCCACTCCGTAAAAGTTAGAACTACCTGAAGTGTCTTTATGCTCCCCCCATAAAACAGCTGCTCCTTGAAGACTGCGACAAGCACTTCCAGAGCCTAGACGAGCTAAAAATGACATTTTATGATAATCCAGCGGGGTAGCAGTAAGTTCACTTTCAAAGTCCATCATACAAGCGCTTAAAGCAGCCATACTACTCGCACTACTCGCTATTCCAGAGCTATGCGGGAATGTATTGTGCGTATCGATATCAAAGTAATAATTAGCTGTCCATGGACAATAGTCAACAATACGCTCCAAATAAGCTTTGATCTTAGGCGCAAATTCAGGTTTTGCAATCCCGTCATAACTGATGCTAAAACCCGGTTTCCCCTTGGTTGCTTTTACACTAGTAATGGTACGACAAGCGTTGAGCGTAAAACTTATAGATGGATTTGCCGGTAGTTGCATACCGTGCTTTCCCCAATATTTTACCAAAGCAATATTAGAAGGCGCTTGCCATTTTGCAGCTAGCGTTTCCTTTAATTCTACCTGATCTTTAAGTTTAAAATTCTCTTCCAATGGTCCACCTTATTTAAGTTGCAAAGATAAGTTAGGAAATGTTTTTAGAAGATGTTTGAAGTTCCGCTTTCTTTTTTCTGAAGAAAAAAAGCCATTTCTAGACTTGATTCCCTATTCAAGTAGAATAAAAACAATCTTATTTGTAACAAATAAGCTTCTGTAGTGTCCAATGATTAAGCGTATTTTTAACCAGCCGAACATCTAAAATCAGTCCATGCTCATTTATCTTAGAGTTTTAAAGGAAAGTTTCTTTTTTGCCATTAATGCGTTACGCACCAATTTGCTTCGTACCTTTCTGTCACTTCTAGGTGTTACCATAGGTATTTTTTCCATCATTGGTGTTCTTGCGGCAATTGATTCTTTAGAAAACGAGGTGACCGATGGACTCAGTTCTTTAGATATTTCTACTATTTATGTAACGAGTAAGTCTTTTGGCCCAACAGAATTAGAACCTTATCAATACGAGAGTTTTCCTAAAGTCACTTATGACGAATTCCAGATGCTACAACGCAGTATGGAAGACATAGATGTCATGACCTACACTGTTTTTTCTGGTCCAGAAAATATAAAATTTGAGAATAAAACTGCGACCGGAGTGAGTGTCGTACCAGGTACAGACAGTTATTACGACATTGATAATTTAAAATTAGCGGAAGGTCGTTTTTTTAATGGCGCCGAATCTAACAACGGCAGTCCAGTAACTGTATTGGGTAGCGAGGTGGCAACAAGCCTTTTTGGAAACACAGACCCTATAGGAAAAAGGGTACGGCTATACGGAAATAAATTTACCGTTATAGGAGTCTTAGAAAAAGTAGGTCAAGGATTTAATATAGGACCGTCTAAAGACGGCAGTGCTTACGTGCCCGTTAGCTTTGTTAGGAAAATTTATGGAGACAACAACAAGTTCAGGTTGCCCGCAATTATATTAAAACCTAAAAAAGGAATTGACGTAGAAGAGTTTAACGCCGTCTTAGAGCAAAAATTAAGAGTTTACCGAGGTTTAAGACAAGATGAAATATCAAACTTTTTTATAAACCCAATCAGGGGACTGGCTGATTTGATTGATCAAGTGACTTCTGTATTAACCCTTATAGGAATTATCATTTCTGGTTTCTCGATGCTGGTAGGTGGTTTTGGGATAGCAAACATCATGTTTGTAAGTGTTAAGGAACGTACTAATTTAATAGGGATTCAAAAATCTTTAGGTGCAAAAAGACGATTTATCCTTTCTCAATTTTTATTTGAATCTATCATACTTGCTTTATTTGGAGGATTATTTGGACTGCTCTTTGTCTGGATAGCCACTTTAATTGCAAATACCTTCGTAGAAGATTTTACCTTTATTTTATCCTCTTCAAACATCCTACTAGGAACAAGCGTGAGCGCGATAATAGGACTTGTTGCAGGGATCATTCCTGCTATTATAGCCGCAAGACTCGATCCTGTAGAAGCGATAAGGACTGGAATGTAGGGTTTAGATAACTTCACAATGCCTAAAATATTCTTTTTATCTTTAACGGGTATACACTCCAATAGTTACTGTCATTGGTTTCCATTAGGAAGGACTTACATTTAAATCCAGCAAGTTGATGAAAGTAAATAATAGACGAACTCGCTAAGATTTAAGTTGAATTTTGACTCCTATTTCTAATAAAAGATAGCTTTTAGAGTCAAGTTTCACAGAATAAGCAAGTACATTTTAATTTAAAAAACAACTTGATTTTCAAATAACTAAAAGGCTATCTTTGCAAAAAATTTCACACGATGGGTAGAGGTAACGAAGGATCAAAAGGTAAAGGTAGCGGCCGCCGTGATGGCAAAAGCGCTGGTGCTTCAAAAAACAATAACAGACGCGATGAAAAATCATTTGACAACAAAGGGAAATCTCCTTCTCGCGACAAAGATTCTGATGACCGTCCTACTACTCGTGGTGGTAAAAATCAGGTAGTTGGAACTTCTCGTTCTGGTAAGCCTGTTACCAAAAAAGAATATATAGACCGTAAAAAGTCTGAAAGCTTTACCAAAAGAAAAACAGACAAAGCAGGTACAAGGCTTAACAAGTATATCGCAAACTCTGGTCTTTGTAGCCGTCGCGATGCAGACATCTATATCCAAGCAGGTAGCGTAAGTGTCAACGGCAAACCTGTTATAGAAATGGGATATCAAGTAATGCCTGGAGATGAAGTGCGTTTTGACGACAGACCTATACAGCCTACTAAAAAAGAATATTTTATTCTTAATAAGCCCAAAGGATTTAATTCTCCGCGCAAAGGAGAAGGTTCTACAAGAACTGTCCTAGATCTTATGGAAAATGCCAGTCCTAATAGCCTGCATTTTGTGGGGCGCTTAGGAAGGGCATCCCTAGGGATCATGTTGTTTACTAGTGATCTTGAACTAGCCAACAAACTGAATAACCCGAAACAAAAATTACGGAAAATCTACCAAGTTGCATTAGATCGCAGCTTTAAACACGACGATTTAATGAAATTGCGTAATGGTATTTTACTGGATCGTGAAGAAGTAGAGATTAAAGAGATCAGCTACGTTGAGAACGGTAAAAATAACGAGGTAGGAATTGAAATCCACAGTGGTAAGGATAACATCGTGCAACGTGTATTTGAATCTGTAGGATATGAAATTAAAGTTCTTGATAGAGTGGTATTAGGCGGACTAACTAAAAAAGATTTGCCCCGAGGTCATTACCGCAGACTGACTGATCAAGAGGTGATTAATCTGAAAATGATTCCATAAAAATTAACGCCCCGTTAACAGATACTGATTTACATTTGAGCAATTTTGTGAATATGGCGACGATGCCTTACCATATAAATTAACCCCATAATTTGAATACAAAATACATAGATCTCATCGATCAGACTTATTACTTCCCAACGGAAGAATTTGAGCTGCAAGATGGGCAGCTACAGTTCCACGGTATAGACCTTATGGCTCTCGTAGAACAATATGGTGCGCCCTTAAAATTCACTTATTTACCTAAAATTTCCGATAATATAAATCGAGCAAAGGGCTGGTTTGATTCCGCTTTCGCGAAAGCGGACTACAAAGCAAAATACCATTACTGCTATTGCACTAAAAGCTCGCATTTTAAGCATGTGCTGGATGAAGCCTTATCCAATGATATTCACATTGAAACTTCTAGTGCTTTTGATATCAATATCGTTAACAAGCTAAGAGCAGAAGGTAAAATCCAAAAGGACACTTTTGTCATTTGTAATGGTTTTAAACGAGACCAGTACATTCAAAACATAGCAGAGTTAATTGACTCTGGACAGAATTGTATTCCTATCATAGATAACTATGAAGAATTAACTTTGTTGACAGATGCCACAAAGAAAAAGTTCCATTGTGGGATACGTATCGCGAGTGAAGAAGAACCTAAATTTGAATTCTATACCAGCAGGCTGGGAATAGGTTATAAGAATATTCTTAATTTCTATAAAACTCAAATTGAATCTAACGATCAAGTACAACTCAAAATGTTGCACTTCTTTATCAATACAGGTATAAGGGATAATGCGTATTACTGGAATGAATTACACAAATGCCTTAAGGTGTACATCAGCCTTAAAAAGATATGTCCTTCTCTGGACAGTTTAAACATAGGTGGCGGTTTCCCTATCAAAAACTCTTTAGTTTTTGATTTTGACTACGAGTATATCATCGATGAAATCGTAGCTCAAATCAAACAGGTTTGCGATGAAGCTGGTATTGATGTACCTCATATTTTTACGGAATTTGGCTCTTTCACCGTTGGAGAAAGCGGCGGTGCTATTTACAAAGTCTTGTACCAAAAACAACAAAATGATCGGGAGAAATGGAACATGATCAACAGTTCTTTTATCACCACTTTACCAGATTCATGGGCGATTAATAAGCGTTTTATCATGCTAGCGCTCAACCGCTGGAGTGAGGAATACGAGCGGGTTTTATTAGGCGGATTAACTTGTGATAGTGACGATTACTACAACAGTGAACAAAACGTAAACGCCATTTACTTGCCTAAGTACCATAAAGATAAACCTTTATATATAGGATTTTTCAATACAGGAGCTTATCAAGAAAGTATAGGTGGTTTTGGAGGTATACAGCACTGCCTGATCCCAGCACCAAAGCATATTTTGATCGACCGGGACGGAGATGGAAAAATTCAAACCCGTGTTTTTAAAGAACAACAAACCTCAGAACAAATGCTGGATATTTTAGGATACTAGAAACTGAAGTTCTAGTTCCAGTTGAAAACGAACTTGAAATCGAAGTCGGACTTGAATTTGAAAACACAACAGCTAGGATCGAGATCGTGCGTAGCACTTGTCGATACCAAATCAACTCCCTCTATTAATAATTGCTAAAATTGAAAACACTAAATTAAACGTAACTTTAAAACCAACTTTTAACTTCACCACATGAGCAATTCAAACTATGCAGGAATCCCAGATGAATATGCTGGATTAGATAATGCATCTATTGTTTTAATTCCAGTCCCTTACGATGGTACCAGTACCTGGCAAAAAGGAGCCGATAAAGGTCCTAAAGCTTTTCTAGAAGCCAGCGCCAATATGGAATTATATGATATTGAAACAGATACAGAAGTCTATCATCACGGCGTTTTTCTAGCAGAGGCTGTTACAGAAAATAGCTCTCCAGAAGCTATGGTAGCTGCTGTTCATGCCACCACCAAAAAGTACATCAAAAAAAATAAATTTGTCACCCTTTTCGGTGGAGAGCACTCCATTTCCATAGGAAGTATCCGTGCATTTAATGAAATGTATGAGCATCTGAGCATCCTTCAAATTGATGCTCATGCAGACTTGAGAAAAGAATACGAAGGCAGTACTTGTAATCACGCTTGCGCTTTGTATGAGGCAAGTCAAACGGCTAATTTGGTTCAAGTAGGAATTAGATCTATGGACAGTATAGAAGTAGGCGTTAATGATGATGAGAAAGTTTTCTACGGTCACGAGATGATTCAAGACGACTACTGGTCAGAAAAAGCTACAGAGGCACTTACCGAGAACGTTTTTATCACCATCGATCTAGACGCATTTGACCCGTCCATATGTCCATCTACTGGAACACCAGAACCTGGTGGAATGTTTTGGTACGAAATGCTTGATTTCTTGAAAATGGTCTTTGCAGAGAAGAACGTCGTAGGATTTGATATTGTAGAATTATGCCCTAATCCAGCTGAGAAATCGTCTGACTTTCTTGCAGCAAAATTGTATTATAAAATGTTGAGTTATAAATTTAAAGACATCGCTCTAGCAGGAGAAGATGGTTATGATTCTAACAATACTTTTGCAAAATCAGGATTGAAAAAAATGAAAAATATAGAAGATTAATCTTCAAAAATCACATGGGAAAACCGATAACAGATTTTATAGAAAAATACTTTTTACACTTTAACAGTGCTGCGCTCGTAGATGCTGCCAAAGGTTATGAAGCACAACTCAACCAAGGTTCAAAAATGCTCGTTTCTCTCGCTGGAGCAATGAGTACAGCCGAAATTGGTAAGATTTTTGGCGAGATGATACGTCAAGATAAAGTACATATCATTTCTTGTACTGGAGCCAACCTTGAAGAAGACTTGATGAATCTTGTAGCGCACAGTCACTATAAAAGAGTTCCTAACTATCGCGATTTAACTCCGCAAGATGAGTGGGATTTACTAGAAAAAGGACTCAATCGAGTTACAGACACCTGCATACCAGAACAAGAAGCTTTTAGAAGGTTACAAGAGCATATCGTTAAGATATGGAAAGATGCAGAAGCAAATGGGGAACGTTATTTCCCACACGAATACATGTATAAACTATTACTTAGCGGTGTTCTAGAACAGTACTATGAAATCCCTATAGAGAACTCATGGATGTATGCAGCTGCCAAAGCCAATCTGCCTATTGTTGTTCCAGGGTGGGAAGACAGTACTATGGGCAATATTTTTGCCAGCTACGTGCTCAAGGGAGAACTAAAAGCCAGTACCGTAAAAAGCGGTATTGAATACATGACTTTCCTAGCAGACTGGTATACAGACAACTCTCAAAAAGGGATAGGTTTCTTCCAGATAGGTGGAGGAATTGCAGGGGATTTCCCTATTTGTGTAGTGCCTATGTTGTATCAAGATATGGAGCGCACCGACACACCATTTTGGAGTTACTTTTGTCAGATCTCAGATTCAACCACCAGTTATGGAAGTTATTCTGGAGCAGTTCCCAATGAAAAAATCACCTGGGGAAAACTCGACCAAGACACCCCTAAGTTCATTGTAGAAAGCGACGCTACTATTGTAGCACCGTTAATTTTTGCCTATTTACTAGACATGTAATTTTATGAGAAGTACTCTATTTATTATCGGTTTTTTATTTTCGAGCTTGGTGTATAGCCAGTATTCTTGGACACCAGCAGTGGTGACCCTTAAAAACGGCAGTGTTCTTACTGGTGAAGCAAAAATACCTCAGGTAGGGGCTGCTTTCAATTTTGGCGGTACGGAAAAAGTAAAGTTCCGTACAGAAAGAAAGTCTAAAAAGCAGAAATACAAAATTCAAGAGGTTGATAACATCTTATTTACAGTGACTTTTAACGAACGTGTGAATGGTGAGCGAATAGAAAATACAGCGTTTGAAACTTACGTGCCCGTCCTTATTAGTAAAAGAAAAAGGAAAGATTATTTAGGCTTTATGCAAGAAGTAGTTGTAGGTGGGGTGAGTCTTTATGGGAGGACAGTGACTCAAAACAATGGAGCATGGATGCCAGGTGCTGCTGGTACTATTGCCGTACCTATTTATACAGGAAACTGGTCACAACACAATCAATTATGGGTGTGCCGTGATGGAAAAGAGGCAGAACTTATCAATCACGTCAGTCTTTTTAAAGGTTTTAAGAAAAGAGCAGCTGAATATTTTGAAGATTGCCCCAGCCTGGTTACCCAACTAGAAGGAAGAGATTTGAAAAAATCTGATCTTAAAGAAATCGTTGAATTCTATAATGCTAATTGCGGTTAGGACTTCAAAGACTCTAGAGTCATCCTAGTTTTGTAAGTTTTGATAGTTCTGCTTTTTTGCATGTCGGTAGCTGTGGCGCGAAAAAGAGATAAAATCTTTAAGTTATTTAACAAAACAATGCTGCGTTGATTTTTTTAAAGGAATCAAATCGCATCTCTACCCTAGTATATTTAGATCCTATAATATTATGAGCGATACCAATATGAGTAAGATTGACAATTTGAATCTGGAGTTTTTACAACTCAAGGATTATGAAGAGTTGAAACATGCGATGATAGATTCTTACTCCAACTTGCCAGATTCTTACTGGAGAGAAGAGCAAATCAAAACGCTTATCGATAAATTTCCTGAAGGCCAAGTGGTTCTTAAAGTGAATGAAGAAATCGTTGCTTGCGCACTGTCTATTATTGTAAAGTATGTAGACTTTAGTGGTCAGTATACCTACGAACAGGTTACTGGAAATTACGAATTCACCACACATGATGATTCTGGTGATGTGCTCTATGGCATCGAAGTGTTTATAAAACCTCCATATAGAGGAATGCGATTAGGTCGTAGATTATATGATTACCGCAAAGAATTGTGTGAGAATTTGAATCTGAGAGGTATTGCTTTTGGAGGTCGCATTCCTAATTATCACAATCATGCAAAGGACTTGACTCCTAAACAATACATTGAAAAAGTACGCAATAAGGAGATCACAGATTCGGTGTTGAACTTCCAATTATCTAATGACTTCCATGTATCACGTGTTCTTAAAAATTATTTAGACGGCGATAAAGCCTCTATGGAATTTGCCGTACTTCTAGAATGGGATAATATTTATTATACAAAACCTATTACCGAAACAGCAGCACTTAAAAGCACGGTACGATTAGGTATTGTTCAATGGCAAATGCGACCTTACTCTGGTTTTGAAGAGCTCATGCAGCAAGTAGAATATTTTGTAGATAGCCTTGCCGCTTACAGAGCAGACTTTGCCTTATTTCCAGAATATTTTAACGCGCCTCTTATGGCGGCTTACAACGATTTAAGTGTAAGCCAGTCCATAAGAGAACTTGCTAAGTACACCGTAATGATTAGAGAGCGTTTTTCTGAACTTTCTATCAAGTATAATATCAACATTATTACTGGATCCATGCCAGAAATTATTGACGGCCAACTCTACAATATAGGGAACCTTTGCCGTAGAGATGGAACTATAGAACGTTATGAAAAAATACACGTAACTCCAGATGAGCAAAAAGTATGGGGGCTTCAAGGTGGTAAAAACATACAGACTTTTGATACGGACTGCGGTAAAATAGGAATCTTAATTTGTTATGACAGCGAGTTTCCAGAATTGAGTCGTATTATGGCAAAAGATGGGATGCAAATGCTCTTTGTTCCTTTCTTAACCGATACTCAGAATGCTTTTGCTAGAGTAAAATTGTGCTGCCAAGCGCGTGCGGTAGAAAATGAATGCTATGTAGCGATTGCAGGAAGCGTAGGAAATTTGCCCGCTGTGGAAAACATGGATATTTCTTATGCGCAGAGCGCTGTATTTACTCCGTGTGATTTTGCATTTCCATCCAACGGTATCAAAGCAGAAGCTACTGCAAACACAGAGATGATTCTGGTAGCAGACGTCAATCTGGATCTTTTAAAAGAGCTGCATAGTCATGGAGCCGTAAAGAATTTAAAAGACCGCAGGACTGATCTTTATGAAGTAATTAAAAAGTAAACAAGCTTACTTAAAAAACAAGAGGCTTTCTAAATGGGTAACATTTAGAAAGCCTTTTTTATTGAATCATAGGAATGATACTAGGGTAAGTGATTTGTTTGCCTTTTCGATTTGCAATAGCTAGAATAACTGCCGCTATATAATTGATAGATCCAAAAAAGAAGTTGATATAAAAAGCAAATTTTAGATTGACTATGGTACTTACCTGTTCCTCTATAAAGTTTAACAAACCTTGGGATCCAGCGACTAAATAGAGAACCGGCAACAAAAAGGATAGACAAGTCCATAGGATCTGAAAACTCAATAGCTTTGCTCCTATTTTTTGAAGGCCTTGGATTTTATCCTTTTTAGTCAACCACAAAACAAGGGGTAAAATAATATTCCCGGTGGGAATTGCTATACCGCACAAGACTGATAAATGAAAAAACATCAGGAACTGCAGGTCTTCCTTTTTATCATAGTCTAACAGCTCTTCAATAGGAATTCCTAAGGACTCGCAAATCAATTGCATGGTCTTCCCTCGAGGTTCATTCTCGTTATTTTCTATGCGCTGTATGGTGCGAAGACTTACCTGAGAGGTCTCAGCTAACTCCTCTTGAGACATACCTTTTTTAAGACGTATCTCTTTAATTTTAGTTCCAATAGGATTCATAGTTTTGGTTTTTGATTTGTTTGGAACAAACCTAGTAAGGATGACTACTCACCTTCAAATTTAAGTATTGACTTGTTTACGTCAATCTTATGACAAAGCTGTCAAAATACTGTTTTAAAGACCTTTAAGTTTTATTTTTTCGGAAGTTATTTTTCTTAACATATAGAAGCTCCCATAAAAACACCGCGCCAACTACTGTATATTCTAATCCCACCAGCCCTAAATTCTCTGTAAATTGACTATTGGAATAAGTGTAATAACTTAGAAAAACCACAAAGCTCCACACCAGCATAAATCGGTATCTGGTAAAAATAGAAAAAAGCAATGGAATGGTGAGGTACCAAGGATGTACGGTCGTGGACAGGAGCAGGTAGATAAAAAATGAAAATACCATACTACTCAACAGCACTTCGGGAATTTCATTTTTTCGCTTCAATGCTATGAACAGGACCGATATAAAAGTAATCATAGGTAGTATGATACCTGCCGTCTCGATCACATTATACCCAGTGAGCTCATAACCTATAGCTCTTATGACATAAAAAACACTGGCATTGAATTCAAAATCTCCAAACCACAAAGCTACAGAACCAGAATACTTTTCTATTAAATCACTGCTGTAAAAAGGAAGGAAACCTATAAGGACAATGGCACCTACAGCTAGGTACGTTAAACTGGCCCTCTTCCATTTCAGCTTTCTAAATAACAATGGCAGTACGATAAGCGGCGTCAGCTTTAAAAGCACCCCATAAGCCAGAAACAAAGCCGTTTTAATTTGTTGTGATTTCAACAAATAATACACCGATAAAAGCAGTAGAAAAGCCACCATGCCGTCAAAATGCAAATTTCCTGTCAGCTCAATAATCACAAAAGGATTCAGAAAATATAAGAGTATCAAATAAGGCGATTTACCTAAAAGTTTCAATAGTTTAAATCCGTAGAAAAAAAGCCCAACATCTGCTATGATAATAAAGACCCGCATCCACAGCATCGTAGCAAAGACACTTTTACCCCCTAGAAAAGCAGCTGCAGCAAAAAACAACTGATTCAACGGAGGGTAATTGGTATAATGACCACTAGACAGTTCCCCCATATTTGCATGTAATAAGGCTGCATTAGGAATAGAAGACCCCCCTGAACGCATCACTTCATCAGGCAAATATAAATAGGGATTGTAACCGTTTAATAATTGATTCCCATCCCATATAAATCTGAAGAAATCTTGAGAAAGATTAGGTGTATAAGTAATAAGGGAGACTCTACAGATAACTCCAACTGCTAGAATCAACAGCAGCACATCTGAGTTAAAAAAACGACCGCTCCACTTGTTGGATAAGAATCGATAATTTACTTGAAATGCCTTATTGCTCACTTTGTAAAATGCATATAGGCATAAAAAAAGCAAGCTGTAAACTAAGAATGTTTCTGTGAATTGCTTTCGCGAAAGCGAGAAAAAAACAGCGTAAAGAACCCCACTAATGATGCTGATAATACCAAAAATATTACCCAGCTTTTGTTTCATTACTGCTTATCTGTAATACTGCGTATAAAGACGAATCCGAACCCAATAAAAAGCATTAAATGGAAAGGGAATAGTCCAAAATCACCGCCTTGATCACCTACCACAAAGGCAGAGTACATGCCAAATGCAAAATAAAGCATGAGGATACCTTCAATAATAACATGCGGGCTTATCTTCTTAAGTAAGTACTTATTTGTTTTCCAGTTGCCACCCATGGCTTTTAGGTTGAACTTAGGGGTTCTTACAAACTCACTTCGTTTACCTGCATGACCTTCTAAAACAGCAATAGAATTATGGAAGGAAAAGCCCATAGCAATAGAGAAGAACGTAAAAAACATACCTATATATGAAATAAAATTTTTAAAGCCGCCACCATAGGTTTTCTTGTACATGTACCAGTAGCATACAAAAAAGATAATGGTACTGATCACAAAGAAACTCATCACTATAAAATACTCGCGCAAGTGACCGTATTCATTTTTTATGTACAGCATAGGCACACTTAATAATCCTACAATCAATACATTGAGAAACATCGTACTGTTTAACAAATGAAGTATACCGTGCAATTTTGATCTGACAGACATGTCTGAAGAGATCACTCGTCTGAACATCTTTCTAAAATTCTCTGCACCACCTTTGTTCCAACGGAATTGTTGTGAACGCGCCGCACTGATGATGATAGGAAGCTCTGCTGGAGTAGTTACATGTTCTAAATACTTGAACTTCCATTTTTTTAATTGGGCTCTATAACTTAAATCCAGATCTTCTGTTAAGGTATCTCCCTCCCAGTTTCCAGCATCATAGATCGTCTCTTTGCGCCACACTCCTGCAGTTCCATTAAAGTTGATGAAGTGGCCTTTAGAGTTACGCCCTACTTGTTCTAAGGTAAAGTGGGCATCTAAGGCAAATGCCTGTACTTGTGTCAAGATAGAATAATCTCTATTAAGGTGTGCCCATCTGGTTTGCACTACTCCTATTTCTGAATCTTTAAAATAGGGAATGGTCTTGTACAACCAATCTGCATCTGGAAGGAAATCTGCATCAAAAATAGCAATCAACTCCCCTTTTGCGATTTCAAGACCTTCTTTAAGTGCTCCAGCTTTATAACCGCTGCGATCAGTTCTTGTAATATGGACGATATCCAGACCAGTTGCGGCAAGTCTTTTGACATGGGCTGCTGTAGTCTCAACGGTTTCATCTGTGGAGTCGTCAAGAACCTGAATTTCTAACTTTTCTCTAGGGTAATCTATAAGAGAAATATTATCTAATAGACGGTCCATTACATATGCCTCATTAAAAACAGGCAACTGTATGGTGACATAAGGAACTTCTTCTGGATTAGTTAAATCCAATTGAGGAGCATTATCTACTAATTTTTGAGACTTGATGTAATTGATCAAAAGATTGAGCTGCGCAAAAGCGTAGAACAAAATCAAAATAAGCGAAATAGAATAAACGACGATGCAAATCCAAACTAATATCATTTCTTAAAACCGTATTTGAAAATCCATACTAATATCTTAACACCTGCAAATATAGCACCTTTAACCGTACCTGAAACCTTTGAAACACCTATTCTATTGCGGTACCTCATCGGTACCTCTTTATAACTAAATCCCTTTTTTAATACCTTCAACTGCATCTCTACCGTCCACCCATATGTGCGATCTTCCATTTCCAACTCAAGAAGTTTATCATATTTAATGGCTCTAAAGGGACCTAAATCGGTGAATTTTGATTTAAATAAAAGACTCATAAGGGCTGTGGCTAGCCAATTCCCAAAAATCTGAGGAATTGTCATAGCGCCCTTTTCTCTCCATTTCTTAACTCTTGATCCAACTACAAAATCTAAGTTGTTTTCTAAAATCGGCGCTACTAATTCAGTAAGTTGCTCTGGATAATCACTATAATCTCCATCTAAAAAAACGATGATGTCGGTAGGATTAGATAAAGCAGCCACATATTCCATTCCCTTAAGACAAGCATTTCCGTATCCAGGAGCAGGCTCTTCTACTACTGTTGCCCCAGCATTACGCGCATTTATTACCGTGTCGTCGTTAGAATTGTTGCTACATACAATTACCTCTGTCACTATAGACGGAATATCGTTAATGACCAGTGGTATGGAACCTGCTTCATTATAGGCAGGAATCAAAACTCTTATAATAGGTGTTGTGCTCAGGACAAAGTGTTTGAAAAATGCCGCAATTTAACCATTATGAATGGGTTAGCACACAAATAAATGCAGATTTACTTTTTTAACTTTTCTGTTTTAAATTTCAAATAATTCCTTAACTATTGCCTCTGGTAATCAGCTGTATATGTTCTCTTTTTTTAATAAAATCAGGAAAGAGAACACCTACATAACGGTATCTAATTAAAAACCCTTTTCTTTATTGGGATCCTTACCTCCAAATTTTGAAAGCTTATACGTAAAACTAAGCATGAAGTACTGCTGTAAAACTAGGCTACTGGTATCTGCAACAAAATCATCTGTAATGCTACGTCTTGTATCAATAATTTGATTGAGTATATCGTAAGCTTTGAGCTTAACTGTCGCCTTATCCTTAGCAAATTTATAGCCTAGACTCCCAATGAGAACAAAGGAGTCATCATCAAAATCGCCAGTAATATTACCAAACTTGTTGTACTCTCCTCTTATCCCAAGAATCACATGTTCTGGCCACAGCGTCGTAATGTCAAGAGCGACTCTTTGATTTACAAAATCTTGCTCTGTGATGGAGGTGATATCGTATTGTGTTCTGTTAGCACTTATCTCATATTCCAACTCTACATCTATATAGTCTTGTAAAGAATATTCAAAAGATATTCCCGGGGTGAAACTATAGTTTTCTGACTGAAAAGCAGTACCGTTAGTAAAGCCTTTGTTTAAGGATAAATTTCCATTCAGACTTAGATCAACACCTATTTCTCTGGCATCCTTTTTCCATGTTTTTGCAAACCTGGTGTATAAATAACCATTATATTCTCCATTGATATTTGTGTAGGTAGTGGTTCTAATAAGATCAGCATCTGTGGTAGAGATTGCAGCGACGCTATTATCTGTATAGGTAAAACCTCCACCAGAATAGAAACCAGATCCTTTTTCCCAATCATATCGACTTAAATTAAAGTAGATATTATGTTGCTGGCTGGCATCCAGATCTGGATTACCTATCACTATATTTTGCGGGTTGGTTCTATCTTCTACTGGCTGCAACTGTCTTACACTGGGCACATTGATACTATTGCTATAATTCACATAAGCTCTACCGTATTTACCGAATTTATAATTCACATTTGCTCTAACATATGGGTCTGTAAACTCTTTATCAAAACTAGTATTGAGCAAAATGTCTTCACTCTCTAAAGTTTGATGTATAACTCCAGCATATACGTCCAATCGGAGATCTCCTTTGTTATAACGCAATCCTAAACTAGGTCTTTGCTGCGTATTCTTCACCTCATAATCGTTACTTAAGGTGTTATTAAAAAACAAATCTCCAGAACCATCTCTATCAAAAATGCTTCTTTTATTTTCTTGATTACCCGTCTCTACGTTGTAATTTAAAGCAAGCCCTAGCGCATCGGTAAGTTTCTTATTAAAGTATGGCGTAAAAGAAAAACTAGAGCTTTTTGAGTTGTTATTGATAAGTTGATCTTGAATTACCGGAGTTTCTGGATTAGAAAATTCATCAAAAGTAGTACGTGTACTATTAAAATCACTTTGAGCATCACTTTGATTTGTATTGGCATTCCCATAAAAGCCAAAATAGGTTCCCTTTTCTAGAGTTTTCCTAGAGAAAGAAAAATTTGCTCCCAAAGACTGGTTATCAGAATCTGAAGTTCTGGATGTACTCACCTCGTTTATAGCAGCGCCACTTTCATCGCTTGAGATAGAGCTGCTTGTGTTGTTACTGAAGTTATTAGAAAGATTGACATTAGGCCTGATATTAAACGAAGTAAGTGTGTCTGGCTTCACTTCTATACGACCGCTTATTCGATGACTGTCTCCCAAACGATCACCACGGTTAGAACTTTCTGTAATAAAAGTACGGTCTGGTAAGAAGGTTTCCCGACGACTGTCAGCGGCAGACCTTGTGTCGTTACCGCCATAAAAGTAATTCATTTGGGCGCTTACTGTTTCACCCCAATCGTTTGACACATTTAGGCCGGCACTATCGCTAGAGGTAATACCACCGCTACCACCAAAATTCTGCCCATTGATACCAAAACTCCCATTGCTACTTCTCGAAATAGAATAAGCGCTGCTGCCCATCGCATCATAAATCTCGTCAAAAGAGAATCCTGGACTATTGATATTATTGCTACTCCCTAAGACGCTCAATTTAAAATCATTGTTGAAGTAGTTGGCAATTCCGCTCATGGAATACCGTTCATCAGTCCCTCCACCGGCGGTAAGTCTAGAGAACCAACCTTTATTTTTATCTTCATCTATAGTGATGTTGATTTCGCTAGCATTGGCATCACCAGCTTCTCCAGTGGCTTTTTGAGTATCGGTTTTTGACTCTGTTACTTGGATTTTGTCAATGATCTCTTTCGGTAAGTTTTTCAGTGCTATTTGAGGATCATCACCAAAAAATTCTTTCCCATTTACTAAAATCCTTGACACCTCTTTACCATTTACGGTAATCTTTCCATCTTTATCTACTTCTACTCCTGGCAGTTCTTTCATGACGTCTTCCAAAGTAGCGTCAGCCCTTGTATTGAAAGACTTTGCATTAAATTCTAATGTGTCTTTTTTAACAGTAATAGGCGCTTTTCGAGCAGTAATCAGAATACCATTTAGTGCTTCTATATCACTACTTAAAATAATTTCTCCTAAATCTAGATCGCGACCGTCCGTAAGATTGATAAAAGCAGTGTAATTTTTATAACCTTGAAATGAAGTGATGAAGTTTACTTTTTCATAAGCGGTATTAGCTGTTAACGTAAAAACACCCTCAGCATCTGTAATGGAATAGGCTATTAGTGTCGAGTCTTTAACACTTTCTAGATATACAGTAGCGCTTTGTAGCTTTTCATTAGTAATAGAATCTTTAACAACCCCTATAATATTGAATTGTTGTGCTGTTACTGTAACGCAAGACGTCACTATAAAAATGATAGCAAGAAATAATCTCATAAAAATCAAGCTTTAGTTAGTTCACTTTGGTTAAGAAGTTAACGCAATGATATTAGGAAAATTTTGCTGTAAAAGGCCTCTTAACAGTTTGTTAAGAAAAAACCTGTCTGACGGCCTGCTGATTTAAAAAAATGACCAAAAAAAGCACCCTATTATAGGGTGCTTTTTTTATGTCCATCTCAAAACGTATTATTTCTTTCTCATATAAACACTGATAGGTACACCGTGAAAATCAAAATGCTTTCTAAGCTGATTTTCTAAATATCTTTTATAGCTATCTCTTACATATTGAGGTAGGTTACAGAAAAAAGCAAACTGTGGCTGCGGTGTAGGCAACTGTGTTACAAACTTAATTTTTACAAATTTACCTTTCAATGATGGCGGCGGATACTTCTCTATTAATGGAAGCAATATCTCATTAAGCTGACTGGTTTTTATTTTTTTAGTACGGTTATTATAAACAGTAACAGCCGTTTCTATAGCTTTGTGTATGCGTTGCTTATTCAGTACCGAAATAAAGACAATAGGCACATCTGTAAACGGCTCCATTTCCTCTCTGATCTTCGCTTCAAACTCCTTAGCCGTATTGGTCTCCTTATCGACAAGGTCCCATTTATTAACCAGTACAACGATACCTTTTCGGTTGCGCTGTGCCAGCCAAAATATATTTTGTACCTGTCCATCAAAGCCTCTTGTTGCATCCAGCATAACGATACAAACATCACAATGTTCAATGGCTCTTACGCTACGCATCACACTGTAAAACTCTAAATCCTCACGTACTTTCTTTTTTCTTCTAATTCCAGCTGTGTCCACCAGATTAAAATCAAAGCCAAAACGATTGTACTTGGTATCTATAGAATCGCGAGTCGTTCCTGCAATATCAGTAACGATGTACCTCTCTTCTCCTATCAATGCATTGATAAAAGAACTCTTCCCAGCGTTAGGTCTTCCGACTACTGCAAATCGCGGTAGGTCATCTCTTACTTCCTCTTCGGTTTCTGGCAGTATTTTTACAAGATCATCAAGTAAATCTCCAGTTCCACTTCCATTCATACTAGAAATAGAGTAATACTCCCCTAGACCTAGATTATAAAACTCGTAAGCATCTTGTTCCCGCTGGTTATTATCTACTTTATTCACCACTAGAAAAACAGGCTTTGTCACTTTACGTAAAAGCTTAGCAACATCTTCATCCATAGGAGTGATTCCATCTTCAGCATTTACCATAAAAAGAATAGCATCTGCTTCGTCTATGGCGAGCTCTACTTGATGATCGATTTCTGTTTCAAAAACATCCTCACTTCCGATCACGTAACCACCGGTGTCGATAAGAGAAAATTCCTTACCGTTCCAGTCACTTCTTCCATAGTGTCTATCTCTTGTGACGCCACTTACGGAATCAGTAATCGCCTCTCTTCTTTGAATCATACGATTAAAAAGAGTGGACTTACCTACATTAGGTCTCCCTACAATTGCTACTATACTCATGATGGCATTTTTTGCGTTTGCAAAGGTAGTTTTTTATTGAGTATCAGAGCAGTTGCTTTAATAAGATGTTTGATAAATGTTCCGCTTTCTATTTTCTATTTTGAAAATAGAAGTTCATCTTAAAGTAGCTCAAGGCGAAAACGGAATAAATACAAACTTCACAACCCTTTATGAAGTGCTTTTTTTGGTTTTAAAACCTGTTTTAATTAAAACGAAATAGGTATATCTAAGAGGGAATGTACCTATTAATTATAGAGAAGAACTCCTTACTTTTTGCGATCTATCACGTAATCCACCATTTTCAAAAGCGATTCTTTATATACAGAATGCGGATAAGTATTTAATATCTCCAGTGCTTCTTGTTTATAGTGATACATAGCGGTAATGGCATAATCCAGCCCACCGTTATCCTTCACATAGTCGATGACCTCGCGCACTCTAGCTTTATCGCGATTGTGCCTTTTAACAGAGTTGATCAACCATTTTTTATTTTTGGGAGTAGCTGTTTGGAGGCAGTGAATAAGAGGTAAGGTCATTTTTTGTTCCTTGATATCGATACCAGTAGGTTTTCCTATACGCTGGTTACCATAATCAAAAAGGTCGTCCTTGATCTGGAATGCTACACCTATTAGCTCTCCAAATTTGCGCATCTTCTCTACATCTTCACTTTCTGGAGCGATAGAGCAAGCGCCCAAACTGCAGCAAGCCGCAATTAAAGTTGCGGTTTTTTTACCTATGATATCAAAATAGACGTCTTCTGTAATGTCCAGTCTTCTCGCCTTTTCTATCTGCAGCAATTCTCCTTCACTCATCTCGCGTACTGCAACACTTATTATTTGTAACAAGTCGAAGTCTTTGTTATCAATGCTGAGCAGTAAGCCTTTAGAAAGCAAATAATCACCTACTAACACAGCTATTTTATTTTTCCATAAAGCATTTACCGAGAAGAAACCTCTGCGCTTTAAGCTATCATCGACCACATCATCATGGACTAAAGTTGCCGTATGAATTAATTCAATAACAGACGCACCTCTATACGTACGCTCATTTACCTCTCCTTTACCTACCATTTTTGCTACTAAAAAAACAAACATGGGGCGCATTTGCTTTCCTTTGCGATTTACAATAAAGTGAGTAATACGATTGAGCAAGGCGATACGAGAAGCCATGGATAGGTGAAACTTCTTTTCAAAAAGTTGCATTTCATGAGCTATAGGCTCCTTAATTTCCTCCACGATCTTCATAGGCTGCAAATATAATGATAGTCAAAATGCAAACCTTATACTCTAACTTAACATTTAGACTTAAGTTAACAATTACGTAAAGTTGTCATCGGGCGCATAAAAAAGGTAGCCTCTTTTAAAGGCTACCTTTTCAAATTGTAAACATAGTTGGAGTACGAACTTATTCTTTTATGAATTTTCTAGAAACAGTTCCTCCTGAATTGGAAATATTCAAAATATAAAGTCCTGGTTTCAAGTCTTGGATATCAGCAGTGACATTGTTAGCGTTCACTTCTAATGATTTTACCAACCTCCCATTAAGATCTACGATGCTGACAGAGCTCATTTGATCAAGACTACTTGAGATATGGAGTACGCCTTTTGCAGGATTTGGAAATAGTTTAATTTCATTCTCTGCTATTACAATCTCCTGAGTACTTAAGGTACTCATAGAAACCGCTGTTACCGTATAATCATCGATAATAACAGAAGAAACTGTAGTGTTTGCATCATCTGAAAATCCATAAATTTGATTAGTCGTAGGCGCTAGTCCTGGTATCATTAAAGCAGCAGCATTAAAACCAGTTAATGTTCCTCCATTAAGATCTGTAGCCCATAAAAACTCTCCTGTTGCAGAGTTATAGGACATGGTCAGTGTTACCCATGTATTCGCTGGAGCAATAAGAGGGGTAGCATCACCCATAGTGTCATCTGGGCCTAATCGAAAGAAAAAGAACCCTCTAGTTCCACCATTATTCAAACGTCCTAAGCCTGTGATTTCTCTCGTATCAAAATCATAGTCCATTCCTAGTATAGAAACAGCAGCAGGTGCAGTGGCGTCATCTCCAGTAACTACAAATCTGTTTGTTGTAATACTTGTAGTCGCAGCACCTGTAAAAAAGGAAACACTAACATCAAGAACATCATTTCCTGTAGTTCTATTTGCCCAAGTAGATGTTTGATAACCATTTTTCAGAATTTGTCTAAAGCCACCAGATCCGTTTGGATTCGTAATTTGCATACCACGTGTTCCATTTAATCCGTTGGCAACTATTTGCACATTGGAATTAGATGCATTATTAGTAGTTTGCGGAGGAGCAGCTGTGGCATCACCATTGGAAACACTCCTGAAATAACTTCCAATTCCAGAGCCTCCTGCAAATGTAAGATCTGAAACGGTGTGGGTATTACCTAACGATAGTGTGTTGAAGTTCTCAGAATCGAGAGTTTGAGCATTAGTTGTAATTGAAAATACAAATGCTCCAATTAAAAGTAGTGTTTTTTTCATTGTCTTGGATTTTACAGTAAAAATAATAAAATAAAGTAGGCTTTGATAAAAGTTATGTTAAAAAGAGCAGAATAACTATTTGAATTTCAATAGCTAAGACAGTAATAAAATAGATCAAGAACAGGGTTATTTGTCTAAATACCTGTTAAATATATGTATAAATCATTCCAAATACAGGTGGTTTAGACTTCATATTATAAATTAGAAATAAAGTTATGCGAACTAATCTTTAATATTGCAGTTCTATTTATAAATAAACACCCCGTTTCAAGACGATCAAACTGTTGCCTTTTAAAATTTCCAGCATGTACTCCAAAGTAATTTTCATACTTCTTAGTTGCGTAATACTCTATTCTTGTAAAGATAATGACGACACTATTGCTGTTCCAGAAGATATCCCACAGAGTAATATTACCGTTTATAATCAGGATCAACTGACAGATGATTATGTTTTAATTTCTCCCTTTAGAGGTAATTCTACTTTTTTAATGGATCGATTAGGTACTGTTTTACAGCGTTGGTCCAGTGCTGAGTCCACCTTAATGGGTTATTTACGGGAAGATGGTTCTGTGGTGCGTTCTATAGTTACTGGTGTCGATAACGGCATCACTATAGGAGGAAAAACTGGAGCCATTGAAATCATTGATAAGGACAATAATCAAATATGGAAATGGACCTTAGACAGCAGCACAGAAGCCTTACATCACGATATCGCGCTTTTGCCTAACGGGCATATTTTAGCCTCCGTATGGGTCGTTAAAGACCGAGCGACCTGTATTGCAAATGGTAGAGACCCTAGTACTATAGTAGCCGACCGACTGGTCATCGATAAAGTAATAGAAATAGAACCTGTAGGGACTGAACAAGCAAATATTGTTTGGGAATGGTCTTTATGGGATCATTTAGTACAAAATTTTGATACTGCCCAACTGAATTTTGGCGATGCAAGTAATGGAAGCCTATTTGACATCAATCAATCTACAGAAGGTGAAAATTTCACTCATGTCAATGGTTTGGATTACATCCCATCATTAGATCAAATAATTTTAAACAGTAGAGTACTTAACGAATTTATCATCATAGATCACGGTATAACTACAGCAGAGGCTGCTTCTAATACTGGTGGTAGGTACAATAAAGGTGGGGAAATCCTTTACAGATGGGGGAATCCTGAATCTTACAATTCTGGAACGAGCCTGGACCGACAGCTACATGACCAGCACGATGCTACCTTTGTAGGTAATAACAGTTTATCTAGAGGTACTTTTTTAGTTTTTGACAATCAAGACGATCCTAATTTCTCTACGGTTAAAGAAATCTCTATCAATGTCACAGCAGATGGAGTTTATGATGCGATACCGTCTACAGGCAATAGTCCTGCTTCTCCTACATGGAGTTACTCTAGCGATGAAATTTACTCGGCTAGAACCTCTGGAGCACAGCGACTATCCTCAGGCAATACGTTAATAACCAGCACCTCTGGAGCTATTATACGAGAGGTAAATTATGAGAACGAAGTGCTTTGGGAGTTTGATGCCAGGATAGCGGTTGATGGCGTATTAGAAATAGATTCTTCGGGATTTAAGTCTAGAAGTTACGAGAAAGATTACTCCGGTGTAACAGCCTTAGGACTTTAAAATACTCCTATAAAACCTACTGTTTATTTGCTAATTGGCCACAAGCAGCGTCTATATCTTTACCTCTACTGCGCCTAACATTAACCACAATGCGATGGCGTTCTAATAGTGTTTTATACATGTCAATAGCTTTGCTGCTGGCTTGTTCAAATCGATCATCGTCTATGGAGTTGTATTCAATAATATTTACTTTACAAGGAATCACCTTGCAAAATTTGATGAGCTCGTGTACATCTTCTTCTGTATCGTTGATCCCTTTCCAGACTACATATTCATAAGTAACTCGTGTACCTGTCTTCTCATACCAATACTTCAATGCTTCCTTGATATCAGCAAGTGGGAACTGCTCATTAAAAGGCATGATTTTGGTTCTTTTTTCATCGATAGCACTGTGTAAGGATAGTGCCAGATTAAATTTAGGACCATCGTCAGCCAGTTTCATCATCATTTTAGGGACACCACTAGTAGAAAGGGTGATGCGCTTAGGAGACATCCCAAGTCCGTCTTCACTAGTTATTTTTTCTATGGACTTCAAGACGTTATTATAATTCATCAAGGGCTCTCCCATTCCCATAAATACAATATTTGATAAGGGAATGTTGTGATACAACCTACTTTGCTGATCTATCGCAATTACCTGATCATAAATCTCATCAGGTTGCAAGTTACGCATGCGCTTTAATCTGGCGGTAGCACAAAAGGCACAATTTAAACTACAACCTACTTGGGAGGAAACACAGGCGGTGGTTCGAGTATCTGTTGGGATCAATACCGACTCTACGGTCAATCCATCGTGTAGTTTAACCGCATTTTTTATAGTACCATCTTTACTTCTTTGCATGTCATCCACCTTGATATGATTGATGGTAAAATGCGCTTCTAGGAAGGCTCTGGTTTCTTTAGAAAGATTAGTCATCGCATCAAATGAATGCGCACCTTTTTTCCATAACCATTCGTATATCTGGTTACCTCTAAAAGCCTGATCGCCATTATCTACAAAAAAGTCTCTTAACTGTTCTTTAGTTAAAGCTCTGATATCTTTCTTTTTTTCTTTCAACATAGGGTATAAAAAAACGCATTGCAAAATTACATGATCTTACAACGCGTTTGGTATGAATTCTGAAGTTTCTTAGCTCTTAATCAACTTCTTTGTGATTTGAACCTCATTTATGGATAAATTCATAAGGTAAAGGCCATTTGCAACAGCATCTAAACTAATTTCAGATCTGCCATTTGTTAAATTGCCAGATGTGATTAATTTACCGCTTAGGTCATAAATATCATACTTAACAGCATCAAGACTAGATTCTACATTGAAAATTCCTGATGACGGGTTAGGGAAGACACTTATTGAATTTTGCAATACGTCTTCTAATCCTGCTGTACTATCTATTTTAAAAGGCGTCACTTCAGCAGCTCCAAAATTTCCTCCTGTGAAAATTTGTATACCTGTATCTGTAGTTAACGTATAACTACCTTGTCCAAAACCACAACAAATACCATCGGCATAAGAGTCAGAAATCGTAAATTCATAACACTCTCCAGTCACGATATTAAAAGGCAGGTTATAGGTAGTTGCATTAGCCAGCGATCCTGCAGCACCAGATGCAATTATAGCTCCAGAACTATCTGTTACTTGCCAAGAGGTTTCATTTGCAAAATTATCTGTTGTGATGTTAAATGACACCGTATTATTGGCTGCAAATGAAGGGGAGACGTTTAAATCAAAATCAGCACTAATTAGGTTATTAATACCGTTCTGATCAGCAACACCATTTGGATTAACAAGCCTTACACTCAACGTAGTAGCAGCTGTTACCGTATAGGCAGGTAGACTAACGGTATCAATAGCACCTTGAGCAATACTACCTGTATAATTAATAGTGGTATTAGTAGCTCCTCTATCATAAGTATATACCACATCTACACTAGTAAGAGTTGATGATCCCCTATTGGTGATTTGAACCACTGGATTTATAGCTCCAGAACAAACTTCTGAAGGAACGTTATTTAGAGCAACACTTGCATCTATAGCAAAAACTTGCAAAGGAGGATATTGACCTAACGTAACCTGACCTGTATTATTTGGGTCCAACCAGTCGCTTAGTCTAGTTGCTGCAGTAGTTCCTTCTGAAAATCCGATATCAAATCTACCATAGATATCAAAGGCATTGTTGTCATTTGTACCGTTACAAGCAGCTGCACCACCTGAAAGAACTCCTATCAACTGTCCATCTTGATTGAATAGAGGTGAACCTGACGAACCTGGCTCTGTAACTCCTAAATCCCAATCAGAAATCCTCCAAACTTCTGTAGTAGGATCTCCGTTAAATGAAGTTGTTTGTTTAGCGGCTGATTGATCGTCTCTACATGTTTTCTGTATATCTCCTGATGGATGGTGGATACCAAATTGCATCGAAGGAATGGTAGTACCAGACTTATTCCATCCATTCCAAACTACATCTGGATTAGCGTTGAAAAAACCTGTATCTGTAATTCTCACTAACTGCATATCACTACCACTGTTATTCATTAATAATGTGGCACCAGATGCTGTTTGATTAAAGGTTCCATTAGGACTAGCTGTTGTTGTTGCACAAGAAGGCGTAGGGCTTCTCCAGTTGAAACGAAATGCCCATCCTGCTACAGAGTTTCCGCAGTGATTTGCAGTAATAAATAAAGGCGCTCCATCGTTTGCCGTGTTGTTGATTAAAGATCCTGTACAAAAACCTGTATTACCACTTACTAACATAGCAACACTTTTCTTTACATCTTCTTTCACTTGATTGATACTAAAAGGGTCTGCACCAGGTGGAGTGATATCACAATCTACATCTTGATTACAGTCTCCTGAATCGTTTAAAGCCTTTGCTTCATTAAAATCTATAGCGGTTCGGTAACCGTGTACCACATTCCCTATTTCTAGTCTACTTTGACCAATACTATTTTTTGGCTCATAGAACTCTACCCATACATCATCAGATGCTACTGGCCATATTCCTAAAGCCTTATTGACATTATTCTGTTCATAGGTAAATAATTTGGAATGGTCGCTCTGATCGTGAGAGGCAACTCGCATCCATGCTCCTGGTCTTAAATCAAACCAATCAAAAAAGATATTGATTGTTTTTGCCCCAGGGGACTGTATTCTAACTCTCCACAATTGGTCTCCATTATCTAAAGTGATTTTTTGACCGTGCGTGTCGGGATCGATATTTACAGAAAAGTCATAACCAAATCGCCATGGAATACTTTTATCCAAGTCGTTTTTAGCATCTTCTTTGGCCAATTCCTCAAAAGGAACATTCTTGAATTTCTCAATAGAAGCATCATATGCTGTGGTTAACTTCCAAGACAATGGCTGAGGTCCTGAAAAATCGTTCTGAGCTAGTAAAGCTTGCGCAACAAACAACACTAGCAAAAAAGTAATTTTTTTCATGTTTTGAATTTAGAACGACAAGATAAGAAACTATCATAAAAAAACCCTAAAGAATATATATTCAATAGGGTTTTAAATAAAAATGTAGTGGTTCCCATCATAAATCAATAGAATATGCTGTAAAACCTTTAATAAAAGTTTACATCAGTTAACTAATCTATAATCAACATCGCGTCACCGTAGGTGCTGAATTTGTAGCCTTCCTTTAAAGCGACTTGATACGCCTCGTTAAGAAAATCATATCCTGCAAAAGCTGCTGCTTGCATCATTAAAGTAGACTTAGGGTGGTGAAAGTTAGTGATCATGCTATTTGCAATCGTAAACACATATGGTGGAAAAATAAACTTGTTGGTCCACTCGCCAAAAGTATTTAAATGTCCATCGCTACTTACGGCACTTTCTAACGTACGCATAGTAGTTGTTCCTACCGCACAAACGTTCTTTCTGGTATCTATAGCGTGATTCACTATATCACAAGTTTCTTGTGTGATAAAGGCTTGCTCACTGTCCATTTTATGTTTAGAAAGGTCTTCTACCTCAACCGGAGCAAAGGTTCCTAGACCTATATGCATGGTTACGGCAGTTCTTTTGATCCCTTTAATTTCAAGTCTTTTTAATAAATGTTTTGAAAAGTGAAGTCCAGCAACTGGCGCTGCTACAGCTCCTTCTTTTTCTGCAAAAATAGTCTGGTAACGCTCCTCATCTTCTGGCTCTACATCTCTGTTCAATTCTTTAGGCAATGGGGTTTCTCCTAGTTCTTTAAGTGCTCGTCTGAATTCTTCATAACTACCGTCATAAAGGAAACGTAAGGTACGTCCTCTTGAGGTCGTATTATCGATCACCTCAGCTACTAGATTTTCATCCTCGCCAAAGTATAATTTATTTCCTATTCTTATTTTTCTCGCAGGATCTACAAGAACATCCCACAATTTTGTCTCTGGGTTTAATTCTCTAAGAAGAAAAACTTCTATTCTTGCTCCTGTTTTTTCTTTATTACCGTATAATCTGGCTGGGAAAACCTTGGTATCGTTCATCACAAAAATGTCATCTTCATTAAAGTAATCGATAACGTCCTTGAACATTTTATGTTCAATTTTACCCGTTTTCCTGTGCAAAACCATCAACTTAGACTCGTCTCTGTTTTCTGCTGGATGCTGTGCGATGCGATCTTCTGGAAGCTCGTATCCAAATTGTGATAACTTCATTAATTCATTTTTATGATAAGCTGCAAATATACAATTTGAGCATAGGCCTTGTCAAGTAAAAAGCGAGTTAAATTTCTGTAATACTTACATTTACCTTTTTAAGATCTTTATAGAAGCTTTTATAACTCTTAGTAACCACCAAAGCATCCTTAATGATCACATCTGTTTTCATAGAAAGTGGCGCAAAAGCCATTGCCATTCTATGATCTTGGTAGGTATCTACCATCACCTCTTGATGGAATGCTGTTGCTGCTGTAAAATGCAGTTGTATGGAGTGGTCTGTTGTTTTAATGACGCTTTCGCGAAAGCGGGATCCCACCATCTTCATAGCCTCTATACGATCGGTCTCTTTAATTTTAAGCGTATGCAATCCCGTTAAATCAGCGTTAACCCCTAATCCTATGCAAGTTGCAAATATAGTTTGCGCTTGGTCCGGCTCGTTAGTCAGGTCCAGCATGACAGTATCTGGCAACTCTTGATCCACTTTAACTAGCTGGATTCCTTTCTTATCAAAAGTAGTGGCAACACCTAATGGTTTGTAAATAGCTACCAGCTCACTATCTCCTTGTAAGGAGTCGTTCTTGTAAAAAGAAAGGTGCATCCTATAGCCCGGCTCTTGCATAGCTACCCAACTGTACCAGTAGCCGGCGCTACTCCAGTCGCTCTCTACCCTAGCCTCTTGTAAAGCAGTTTGTAACAGTGGTTGTACTTGAACCACTTCATTTATAATCTGTAATTCTTCGTTATCTGCAGCTTTCTTAAGTAATGTGGTGATCGGTTCAAAGCGGAGGTTCACCCCTAATTGTTTTAAAATATCTACGGTCATTTCTAGATAAGGTCTAGAGGTGAGTTGATCGTAGATGTGAAGCTCTAGCCCTTTTTCAAAACTAGGTGCCACCAGTAATAAAGCGGTTAAAAACTGACTGGAAACACTTCCATCGATAGAAAGTTTGCCTCCTTTTATTTTTTTGCCTTTAATTTTTAAGGGCGGAAAACCTTCCTTTTCTAGGTAAGAAATATCGGCTCCTAACTTATTAAGTGCTTCTACCAGTATGCCTATGGGGCGCTGTTTCATGCGATCGCTTCCCGTAAGTGTGATCTCTCTTCCTTCTTGAATGGCAAAAAAAGCAGTACCAAAACGCATCGCCGTGCCCGCATGACCTATGTCTAGCACATCTTCCTGACTTTGAAGTACTTCACTCAAATGGTCGCTATCATCACTATCTGATAGGTTTTGAATGTTTAAATTTTTATAAAGCGTTTGTAATATCAACCAGCGATTGCTTTCACTTTTAGAACCAGAAATAGTAAGCGCTATGTTGCTTTTAGGCGAAGAGACTTTAGACAATCTTAGATCCATCAGTTAAGATTTTAATTTGGAGTTATTGTGATGCCTGTCGTGATCGCGCTCCGTTTTTATTTGGAGCTTTTTATTAAAAGCGGCTTCCAGATCTGTTCCGGTCTGGTTGGCTAGACAAAGCACGACAAACATAACATCTGCCAGCTCTTCTCCTAGATCTTTATTTTTATCGCTCTCTTTTTCACTTTGCTCCCCATAACGGCGTGCTATAATACGCGCTACTTCCCCTACCTCTTCTGTAAGCTGCGCCATATTGGTCAGCTCATTAAAATAACGAACTCCATGCTCCTTGATCCATTGATCTACTTGCTCTTGTGATTTCTTGATGCTCATATTAGATTTTTCTAAGGACTATTTTTTCTGCGTCTTTACTCACTATGGAACTAAAGAATTCCCTAAAGGTTTGATAGTTTTCTGGTTCTATCAAATAAGAATCTAATTTGAAATCTACAACTATGCTGATCATAGCGTTAGCATCACTTAGTTGATACGTATAAGACCCCAAACCACTGGCGTAAACAAGTTTAACGCTTTCTGGTAAAGATTCTATCATATAACCTTCTGGAATTTTCAAATTTACAATCGTCTTTGTAGCTAATGGATAGTCCATATCTAAGGGGTATTTACGCTTTTCTAATTTGAAGGGATTCTCTTCATTAGCCTCATGTAACAATGGTGTGATATAAAGTTTTCCTCCTATTTCCTCACTAGCATTAGTTACAACACCATCGTAAGAAATAGAAAGTGGAACATCTTCAGCATCCATATTTTCTGTTTCTATATTTGAAATCTCCATGTTAGAGGCACCGCTTTTTAAACCAGTTTGCATAGCAGATGTATTGGCACCTGCATATTTATTACGAGCATTTAATGCGAGGTATTCTGTCAGTCTTTTTTTAACCTTGATATCAATTTCGCCATCCTGATTAAATTCTCCGTTAATTAAACTAATTTCAGTAGAATTTTCATTTGGAAATAAATCTACCCATTCCGACTGCCCATTTTCTCGTATTAATCTACCTTTCCAGTTCATAACCCTTAAAGGCAAAACATGTAAAGCGGTATGTTTATCGGTTGCATCTATGAGGTAAGTCTTATCTCCATTTTTTACACTCGCAATGACATAGTTGAATCCATCTTTAGTAGGATAAAATGGGATTCCATTATCTTTTGTACTGACCAGAACCGGAAATGCCTCTAGCCCTGCTTCTTTAAACATAGCTATTAAAAGTAAATTAACATCTGCGACATTTCCTGATCCCTTTTTGTAGGCATCTTTTACTCCATTATTAGCGTATTTACCGTAGTACCCATCCCATTTTACTTTTCCTTTCACGAATTGTAAAATAGCTTCAATTTTTTCTTTGTCAGTATTCAAATCTTTAATTACTAATCCTAAATCATCTCTGAAAAAGCGTCTCTCATTAATTTGACCTCCAAAATTATCACTATCTAAAATAGTACTAGAAATGGCATCCCAAGTACTGGAGTATTGTTTATAACCATAACCTACTTCTTTACTTGCGGTTAGCTCAACAATAATTTCAGATCTGTAATTAGCAAGATTTCCTGCCATAGGCTCATAGCTTAGTGCTGGGATATCAGTGTCTTTAAACTCTACTATACGTGTTTTTAATTCGTAACTACCAGTATTAAAACTATGGGTGTTATTATTGATACCTGAACGCCGTACTGAATAGTCGGTAACCTCTTTGGTTCCATCACTATACTCAAATTTAGGAAGATAGGTTGCTCTAGGATTAAAGTGCATTTGATATTGATAAAACTCTAACCATACCATTTTAACGTCTATGTTAAGAATAGGCACACCGTATTGAAGAACAATGTCATCAATTACAGGATACGGTGACTCTATAACATAGGTATATTCTATTACTGAACCGATTTTTACATTAGGCATAGTAAAAGACTTTACTCTGTATTGATCGCTAACATCTTCTTCAAAAACACCTGACTTTTTAAGCTTATTTCTCTTTACTTTTCCATCAACTAGATTATAAGTTGCAGCCTCTAAGTCTTTAAATTTTTCAGCAATACTACCATCTGACATATATAAAGTGATACTTTTAGTAGCATACTCTAAGCCGGCCTCCGAATTTATTTTTATCCTTTCGTGAATCGTTCTCCTTTTTGTAATACCGCTTTTTGTGCTTAGATTAAAGTCAACTTCCACTTTCTTTAAAATTACTACCGCATCTGGTTGCTCTTCAACATCTTTTGCTTCTAAAGTAAAGTCTACCTCATCTACCTCCCCATACTCTAAATCTTGGGCACCGAGTTGAAATGATAAGCATGTGACTATTAAAATTCTTACAACTGTTTTCATTTTTTGCTTTTTAACTTTAATGATTTATTTTAATTGCTCTACTTTGGTAATTAATTTTTTTTAATAATCTAAGATCGTGCTATTCTCATACTCTCCATAAGGATGCACTGTAAGTGATGTACACCACTTCAGCTACGCGCTTTAACAACCTTACTAATGTTCTTCAAACAAAGAACTCATGGAGGTTTATAGAAGCTCCTATTAGATTTTTCTAAGGACTATCTTTTCTGCATCTTTTGACACAATAGCCTCAAAAAACTTTTTAAAAGCTTTATAATCCTCTGGTTGAACAACAGAAACCTCCATGTTAAAGGTAGCTACCGTAGATATCAATCCGTTTGTATAGCCAGTTACATATTGATAATAACCAATGTCGTTATTGTAAACCGCTTTTATACTTTCAGGCAAGGACTCTACCTCGTAACCCTCTGGGATTTCTATATTCACAATAGTTTTAGCCTGAATTAAGTAGGATAAATCTAAGGGCAGCTTTCTGGAATCCAATTTAAAAGCATTTTCTTCATTAGACTCAAATAACAAGGGCGTGATATAAATCTTATCTCCTACTTTATCAAATGCATTTTTATAAGCAACCTTATAATTAAGGGTAACGTAATCCTCTACAGATGCTAACCCAGTCACACTTACTTCATCAATTTGCAATCCTACCTTATCATTTTGAATGTACTTCTCTAAATCATCACTTGTAGAGTTGATGTTCTTAATACGATAATCTAGAGCCATATAACTAGTCAATCTCTTACTAGCTTTTCCTATAGCTTGAGAGTTTTCATCTAGTTTTAAAGTCAACAAAACAGTTTCCGTAGACTTGGTGTAATTAGTGAGATTGATCCACTCCGAACTTCCATCTTCCTTAATCAACCTGCCTTTCCAGTTGGCAGCTCTTAATGGTATCAAGTTAATGCCTGCAAATTTTTCGGTCGCATCTAGCAATACCTTTTCACCGCCATAATTGGCTTGAACGATGACGTAATTAAATCCTTCTCTTGTAGGAAATATAGGAATATCATTATTTGTAGAGCTTACCAGTACTGGATCAGCTTCGATTCCCAACTCTCTCAACATAGAAACCAGCAATAGATTGACTTCTGAAACATTTCCAGAACCTATTTTATAGGCGTCTTTAAGCCCCTCTTTTGTGAATAAACCATAATCGCCATTCCACTTTACTTTAGACTTTAAAAAATTTAAAGCGGCATCTACCTTTTTCTTTGGATCAGATACTCCTAACATAGCTTCTTCTAGGTCTCTTCTAAAAAATCTAGTAGACCGTTCTATTTCATTACCAAATTTTTCACTATCGTAAATGCTCTTAGCCACAGCTTCCCAACTTGTGCCGTATTTCTTAATGGTACCTGTACGTAGGTTATTAAAGGCTGCAATATTGATGATCATCTTTGCTCTGTACTTATCAAGATCCCCTGAAAAAGGCTCTGGCAATAATGCTGGTATGTTTTTTTCCATAAAACCTATGGTTTGATTGGAAATCCTCAATTGTTGTATTTTTTGACTTTCCTCAAAATCGTCGCTATCCTCAGGGTTAATCATGGAGAAAGAAACACCTTCTTTAAAGTCCTCTGGATCAAAGTTTATTTTATAGCTCGACCTTGGATTAAAAACGACATTATAAGTGTAATAGCTTGGGAATTGAATAGCGACATCTAGATTGATTGTAGGTATACTGTACTGTAAATTGATATCATCAATGTAAGGAAAAGGAGATTTAATCACATAAGAATATTCAATTATGGAGCCTATCCTAACCTCTGGCATAGTAAAAGATTGAGATACATAGTTGTCATTTAAATCCTCTTTGAACAAGATGTCTTCTCCTAGTTCTGACCGTACCACCTTATTGTCTGTCAGACTATAGGTAGCACCTTTAAGACCAACTAAGGTCTCATTTCCATTTTTTGAGGTGTATAAATTTACTTGCTTTGTAGCGTAATCTAAACCTTCTTCTGTTTCAATTCTTATGCGTTGATGGATAGAGATATACTGTTTGTAATCGACAAAATTCACCGTGACTTTATTGAGTATATACACGGCATCATGTTCATCAGTTTTATCTTCTGATTCCACTTTAAAATCTTCAACAGTGACTTTACCGTAAGTAAGATCTTGTGCATACATACAGTTGACCGCAATCAGAAGTAGTACTACTATTCTTTTCATTAAATAATTTTTAAAACAGCCTTGGAATTGTCTGCTTTTATGATTTCAGCTCTAAAACCTCTATACAAATTGTAATCTTCTTTATTAAAATAGCCTTTATTAATTTTTAAATAGCGTCTTACCATAAGCCTGTTATCGCCTGCTTCTGTAACGCTAAGCTCATAGACACCAAATTTATTATCCATCTTCACCGTTTCTGGAAGGGCATCTACTTTTAGACCCGTGTCTAAAGTAATTTCATAATCATCTATATCTACATAGCCTCTGTCAATCTCAAAATCATTATACCGGTCTCTATATCTGGCTGGCTCGGTCGAGTTTCTATTAAAAAATACCGGCTGTATCAATAGAAGGTCTCCTGTTTTAGAACCGTATTTTTCTACAGAAAGATTTACCTTTTCTCTTACTTCTATTCGTTCCTTGTCATTAACTATTTCTGTTTCAGCAATATTAACGGCGTTTAAATGACTCCAAAAATAAGTGTACATCTTTTTTAAATCTTTTTCAGATTGTTTATCAAGACTTTCTCGAAACGAATACTGATATCCAGATGTTTTCATCTCAATGCTCGCAGTTGCACTGCCCTCTTTATAAAGTTCAATTTGAGCTGTAGATTGTTGTAAATTATCTTCTGTTTCATAAACCGTGGTGTGAAGAATTCTTCCACCTTCTTCATTTACTACTAGAGCATCCCTATCATCCGTCCATCCAGCTATATAACCAAATGGATTTGTCTTACTGGTGCACTCTAACCATATATCTTCTTCCTCATCTAATTTAGGAACATAGAGTATCATATGATTACCTTGGGTGGAAGAAAAATCCTTATCCACGCTGCGTATATTTCTATCCCCATATATAATGGCGTGATGGGACTCAATACCCACCTCATTAAGAAGTGCCTTCGTATAATTAGAGAGTCCTTTACAATCGCCATAAGCTAGGTTATGAACTTTCTCTGCATCTATAGGTTTCCATCCACCTATACCTACTTGAACACTGATATATCGAGAACGCTGCTGCATAAAATGATACACAATCATCGCTTTTTCCCTCTGAGTGGTTGCATCCTTTGTTAAGGAGTTGATTTCTTCTATAACTTCTTGAGGTAACACCCCTACGTCAGATAATAAAGCATCATTCATCCACTTGCCAAAGTCCTTCCAATTGTTATTCTTACCAGCTACACCTTTCATGCTAAATTCTTTCAAGGCTATTTTTACTATAGGTCCATAAGTAGAAAAATCAGGGCTGTAAGCTTGTGGTACTATGGCAGGTATGTTGGAAGCTGTATAGTTTAAAGGACCATTCTTTTGAATAGAATAATCACCCAAATGGGATTCTTTAAATTTCACCTCTACATCAGAGTTGTTTTCCACCATAAAGCGGGACGACTGCGTACTGGCATAAAAATATTCTAAAGGAACCCAACTAGGTAAGAAAGCGGTTGATTTATAAACCACTGTAGAGGTAAAGTGAACGGTAAAAGGATAACTACGCGGTGTGTAATCCAAGTACATTACTCGACTATCGCTGTATAAAGTACCATTTGACACGGCACTAACATCTTTAAACTCCTTGCTTTTAAATCGCTCTATTTTCTCTCCTGAAGCATCATACACAGTAGCTTCTATCTTTTTGATCTCCGTATCATCGTTATAGGATTCTCCGGCTTTTTGATCTGACAATCCTTTTTTATTGAGAACAGTTACTATTCGATCAGTGACAATTTCAACTTTGTCGTAATCGTCAATAATAATCGTCACATCATTTTGCCTGATCACCGCATTTGCATTTTCTAGCAAGTTTTGTGGTATGGTATAGGAAGAAAGTTGATCGGCATCTTGCGCGTTTACAAGGCTAATAAAAAAGAAAAAGAACAGTAAAGTTGTTGGAAAAGTAAATTTCATAGATTGTAAAAAAAAGGAATTTAATTCACTTTAGTTCCATAATCAAGAAATTCTAAGGTTATTTTCGATGACTGTCCACTAGGATAGTTACAGGGCCGTCATTAATCAATTGTACTTTCATATCAGCTCCAAATATTCCAGTAGGTATTTCTTTGTTCCGCTTTCGTACTTTACCGTCGCTCAGCACCGACTTCTTCGTCTCAAAACTCCTGGAAAGGGTTCTTATAAAAGCATCGTATAAAGGTACCGCTACCTCTGGTCTTGCAGCCTCAATATAGCTAGGCCTGTTGCCTTTTTTAGTATTGGCATATAAAGTGAATTGTGAGACGACTAAAATTTCCCCATCGATATCCTGAATACTTAAATTCATTTTACCGTCTATGTCTGAGAAGATTCTCATACTTAAGATTTTATTCACAAGCCAGTCGGTGTCTTCTTGCGTGTCTTGATGGGTAATACCTAATAAAATAAGCAAGCCTTTTTTAATGGCTCCATGAACAGTTCCATCAATAGTTACATTTGCTTCACTAACTCGTTGAATGACTATTCTCACGGCTGTATTTGATGTTTATCCTGTCGGTAATTATCTTCATCTCCTTTGATTATTTGCACATAACTTTCATAACGGCTCAGAACCATTTCTCCATTTTCTACTGCCTCTTTTACCGCGCATTTAGGCTCTTCTACATGCATGCAATTGTGAAATTTACATTGCTGCTTCAACTCGTGAATTTCAGGAAAATAATCACCTATTTCTTCTTTTTCCATATCCACTACCCCAAAGCCTTTGACACCAGGTGTATCGATCAAACGTGCGCCAAAGTCCAAATCAAACATCTCTGCAAACGTAGTCGTATGTTGTCCCTGTTTATGTTGTTCTGAGATTTGTTTAGTTTTTAATTGTAATCCAGGCTGCACCGCATTGGCTAGGGTGCTTTTTCCAGCGCCACTATGACCGGCAAACATGCTGGTCTTGCCTTTCATTTTCTCTTTAATTAGATCGATGTTCTTACCTGTTTCTGCACTTATAGCAATACATTCATAGCCTATAGATTTATAAAGACTCATCAAGTACCTTACCTCATCCAGCTCTGTCATGGTAAGTAATTCTTCTCCAGTTTCTGGGTCAATCATGATACCGCCTTGATCATCGTTATAAGTATCTACCTTGTTAAAGGCGAGTACCACAGGTATATGATAAGCTTCGGCAGTGACTAGAACTCGATCTATAAAAGAAGTAAACGTAGGCGGATTGTTTAAGGTCACCAATAAAAAAACCTGATCTACATTTGCAGCAATAATATGTGTTTGCTTTGATAAATTCACCGACTTTCTGACGATGTAATTATCGCGTTCATGAATCACATTAATGATTCCTATCTCTTCATCTCCTTTTTTCTCAATTTCAAAATCTACCTCATCCCCTACAGCAACAGGATTGGTGCTCTTAATTCCTTGTAAACGAAATTTACCCTTTATCCTACAGGAGTAAAATGCACCGTCAGTACCTTTTACTTCATACCAACTTCCTGTAGATCTATATACGGTTCCAGTCATTAATTGAGTTGTGTGTTCTTCATCAAACAAAATTAAGGCTTTTATAAGTAGTTTATAGCGAGAAGTAACAATAGCATTGCGATCAATTTTAGACAATGCCAACACAAATAGTTGGCATATCAGATTTTACTAGTTTTTAAAAATAAAATTTCAGCATTGCAAACCCCTTATTTAATTCGTGCAGAAATAAAATAAGGCATCCCTATCCCTGCTTTTGTCAGTTACAAGGTGGGAAAATTAGATAGGGGTATCTGGCTACATGATTAAATTGAAAAGTCCATACCTGTTTTCCATAAAACACTGAGAATAAACCTAGACAATGCCAACACAAATAGTTGGCATATCAGATTTACTAGTTTTTTTTGAACCGAATTGTGACACTGCAAACACCCTTTACCTAACGGCATTATGCATTCCTCTCGCTTAAGCTCGTCTGATGCAAGAAGGGGAAACCCAATAAATTCTAGCTATAGAGAATAAATGATACCATTCCCAAGATTAACGTTTTCCCTTGAGAGAAAATAAGAATTTGGAGTTCGCATGTTTGATTGAAGCAGCTGTTCTCAACATAGGTGCTATAAACCCATCATAAAGGCTGGAATTAATTCCAGCCTTTATGACCCGTGTTAATTATTAATCACCTTTTCTTGGTGTATAATAGATTCTTGATGCACGGCTTTAAAAACTCGGAGAATAAACTCTTCACTTAATCCATGCTCTTCACCAGCAAGTATCATTTTGCCTAGAATCTCATTCCATCTTTTAGATTGTAAAACAGCTACGTTACGTTCTTTTTTCAAAACTCCGATCGCGTCTGCAGTTTTCATTCTCTTACCTAATGATTCAATGATGGAATTGTCAATAATATCGATTTGAGCTCTTAGAACGCCTAATTTGGACTGGTATCCAGCTTCGTCATCTTGCTCTTTTCTGATACGCAAATCTTTAAAAATTTGCATCAAGGCCGTTGGAGTCACTTGTTGAGCGGCATCGCTCCAAGCGTTATCTGGATCATAATGTGTTTCAATCATCAATCCGTCAAAGTTTAAATCCAGAGCGGTTTGAGACACTTCAAGAATCATATCTCTTTTTCCGGTAATATGTGAGGGATCACAAATCAATGGAATATCTGGATATTGGGTCTGGAAATCAACAGCAATTTGCCATTCTGGATTGTTGCGGTATTTAGACTTGCTGTAAGTAGAAAAACCTCTATGAATCACCCCTAACCTTTTAATGTTAGCTGTGTGTAGACGTTCTACAGCGCCTATCCACAAAGCCAAATCAGGATTTACCGGGTTTTTTACCAGCACCACCTTATCCGTTCCTTTTAACGCATCGGCAATTTCTTGAACGATAAATGGACTAACGGTAGATCGAGCACCTATCCATAAAAGATCGATGTCGTGTTCTAATGCTAACTCTACGTGAGCTCGGTTAGCTACTTCAGTCGCTGTTAAAAGACCTGTTTCTGCTTTGGCTTTTTGCAACCATTTAAGGCCTATCGCTCCTACTCCTTCAAAGTTTCCTGGGCGTGTTCTAGGTTTCCATATTCCTGCACGCAAGTAAGTCACGTCCGTATCTTTTAATTCATGTGCAATTTTAAGCACTTGGTCTTCTGTTTCTGCGCTGCATGGTCCAGCTATAACTATGGGGTGCTCCAGTTGGTGCGCGTCTAACCAGTTTCTGAATTCCTTCTTATTTTCCATTTTCTATTCCTTTCAGTATCGTTTTAATTCTATTTGTTTGTTCCATATCATTAAATATGGCCTTGTGATCGTTGTTTTTGACGCTTTCGCGAAAGCGAGACAAATTCTCAATATATCCATCCAGACTGGCCAAAACATGCTCTTTATTCTGTGCAAATATAGGCGTCCACATAGCCGGCGAACTCTTTGCCAGCCTTACGGTACTTTCAAAACCGCTACCGGCGAGATCAAAAATATCTCGTTCATTTTTTTCTTCTTGTATCACGGTCTTTCCCAGCATAAAACTAGATATATGTGATAAATGAGATACGTAAGCAATATGCCGGTCGTGAGCCCCTGGAGTCATGTACCGCACTCGCATTCCCAGTTGATCAAAGACCAGCTTTGCAATTTCTTGCAATTTAAAAGACGTTTTCTCTACCTCACATACAATTATGGTTTTCTTGACAAATAAATTAGATATTGCCGCGTCTGGTCCAGAAAATTCGGTTCCCGCAATAGGATGTGCTGCTAGAAATTGTCTTCTATTTTTATGAGTTGCTACTCCGTCACAAATGGCTTCTTTAGTAGAACCTACATCAATAACCAAGGCGTGTTCAGGAATTACATCCAGCACCTGAGGCAAAACTTTTAAAGTCGCATCTACCGGAATAGAGACGATGACCAGGTCTGCAATTTTTAGATCTTCCAGTGTTGCGACCTGATCGATAATCTTATTTTCTTTTGCTTTTTGGAGGTGTAGTTCCACTTTATCAATGCCGTACAAAACAGCCTCTGGGTAATGCCTACGCAAATCCTTAAGCATCGAGCCACCTATCAATCCAGTTCCTATTAGAAAGATGTTTTTCATGCTTCTATCTTTTTGGAAACCCTTTCTATCATTTCTTTTATTTGTTCTTCTTTTACGCAAAGTGAAAAACGAACATAGCCTATTCCATTACTTCCGAAAATACTTCCCGGAGCAATGAAAATACCATTCTCATAAAGCAAGTGATCTACAAATGCCTTGTCGTCTTTTTCTCCTTCTGGCAACTTACACCAAACGAATAAGCCGCCAGATTGCTCTTGTGGTTGCAGATTTAAAGACATGGCTAGTTCCACAGTCAACACCAGACGTTTTTTGTACATCTTATTTTGATTTTCTAGCCAGCTATTATCTGTTTCTAGAGCAGCAATAGCCCCTTTCTGTAGACCGTAAAACATACCGCTATCCATATTGGTTTTTACTTTCAAGACTTCTTTCAATACCTCAGCTTTTCCTGAAAGCATTCCTACACGCCAGCCAGCCATGTTATAAGTTTTGCTTATAGAATTTAATTCTAGCGCTACTTCCATAGATCCAGCCACTTGATGGATGCTTATTTTATCGGGATACAAACAACTATACGGATTATCATTTATTATAAGAATCTCATTCTTCTTTGCAAAAGCAATAAGACGTTCAAAAAATTCTAGGGAACCAGGTGCTCCTGAGGGCATATGAGGGTAATTAGTCCACATAATTTTTACCTTGCTTAGATCTAATTTTTCTAAGGCATCAAAATCTGGCATCCAATTATGGTCTGCTGTAAGATCATAAGATACCGCTGTTGCTTCACACAATTTTGTCGCACTGGCGTAAGTAGGATAACCAGGATCTGGAATCAACACTTCGTCTCCAGGGTTTAAAAAAGCCATGGAAGCATGAAGAATACCTTCCTTACTTCCCATTAAGGGTATGATTTCTGAATCTGAATCTAAAACCACCTGATATTGCTTTTTATAAAAGCCAGCCATAGCAGTTCTCAATTCTGGTAATCCTAAATAACTTTGATACCCGTGAGCGCTAGTGTCCTGCAAGGCAGCTGTAAGTGCTGGCACTACATGCTCTGGAGGCAATAAATCTGGGTTGCCTATTCCAGCGTTGATAATAGGTTTGCCCAATAGGATCAAACTTCTCACCTCGCGCAACTTTGTTGCAAAGTAATATTCTTGAACGCTATCCAGTCTCTTGGCCGCTTGTATCATAGCTTATGTGATTTATAAATACCTAAAATCTCTAAGGATTCCACAAGAATCCCTATTTCTAATTGTGCTGCCTCAAATTGCGCCAGGTCTTGAAACTCAAGATCTACAACAAAAGAGCATAAAAAAGGCTTTTCTATTACAGGTACCGATTGTATTTTAGAAAGGTTGATGTTTAAGTTGCCCAATGCCGTCAGTATCTTACCCAAGCTTCCAGGTTGATGCCCAGCTGTAAAATTGATCGTTGCTTTATTGGCATTTTCTATTTGGCGATTTGTTTTTTCTACAACTACAAATCTGGTAGCATTATTCTTTACTTGTTGTATGTCCTTACTTATAATTTTTAGCCCATACAATTGTGCCGCTTGAGCAGAGGCGACAGCAGCAACACCGCGTTTTTTGTCATTTGCTATTCTATACGCAGCAGCAGCAGTATCGTCTGTTTCTACCAGCTTGATATGTTGGTGTTTTCTAAAAAAAGGTTTGCACTGCAATAATGCCATAGGATGTGACTGTACCTCATCAATGTTTTTAATTTTCTGACCGTGCAACGCCATCAATTGGTGTTTAATATTCAGGTGAAACTCTCCAGTTATAGTTAATTTTTGTTCCTTGATCAAACTGTAATTAGGTAGAATACTTCCAGCGATAGAATTCCCTATAGCCATAACCCCTTTGTCAGCATCCCCATTTGCCACAGCCATAGCTAGCTGATCGAAGGAACTACACTCCTGCAAAGAAACGTCTCCGTATAAATGACTTACCACTTGATGATGGTAAGAACCTTGAATTCCTTGAATAGCTACTTTCATTTTTGAGTAAAAAAAAGTCCTGATCAGATCAGGACTTTATAGTTATTTATATTTTTCAAATATTACCATACCGTCCTCGCTTCTATAAAATAGAAGTAGAATCCTGTCCAGAAATAATTAGTTGTTGTCATAATAAGCAGCTAATGTAAAATAGATTTATTTAATTATGTGATTTTCCAATGACTTTTATATGGAAATTAGAACTCTATCGTTGTAGTAGGGATTTTTTATAAAAAAATAAAGGCATAACAATCTGTAGATTGTTATGCCTAATTTATCATGTACAATATCTACGCTAGTTTCTTGTCTAATCTTACTGCTAAGGCAAAATATAATAAGCTCCCTAGTAATGGTAAAAATACAATTGCTAAAATCCAAACTTAAGGATTGTGTACTTAGCTGTTTTTTGTAAACCTTTACAGATACAGAAATAATAGCTACAAGCATCAGTAGACTAATTGACCAAAATAATATTTGTACTGTATTCACAATTTAATTATTTTAATGGTTAAACTTACAATGTATAGTTGCTCGTACATACGCAACAAACGGACATATTGACCGGGTCATAGCACATATTGCTTGTGTATCGCCGGTCATATTATCCATTGCTTCTCTGTAATGACAACCTGCGCATGACTCACCTTCCATTTCTTCACAATCTGACATAGTACTAAAGCCAGAGGCGACAAATGAATTTACTAATTCTCCCTCCATATAAGAAAAACCTTCCATTTCGGTGTCATTAACAAATAAAACTAAATCTGAATTACCATCCCCTAAATCAGATATTTTCATATTTATTGTACCTAGAATTTCATCATTTTCATCCATCGCAAAAGCGACAGCCTTTACATCATCGTAAACTATGGGTATTATTGTACTTTCTTCAAGTTCGATGGTAGTATATTCAAAACCCTCGTATCCTTGAATTACAGATTTTGTTTGGTTCATCGCTTTGAAATATTCAATCGCTGCTAACTTTTTACCATTTCCTTTATTTGAATCAACTGGATCTTTTTCTGAACAAGATGAAAGGATTAAAAAAGTGAAACAAATAATTACTGAATGGAATAAACATTTTTTAATTGTGTTAGTAATAATTATATTTTTTTTAGTTGAACAGAAATAGATTTACAAACCCTTTTTAAGAAAAAAAAATAACCCAAACAAAATCAATTATTTACCAGTAGATTATAGCCGTAACATTATAAATAAATATAAAATCAACCAAATATCTTATTGTTTTATATCTTTACCCTATGTCTATAGAAGTAAGCAAAGTATCCAAATATTACGGGCAGCAAAAAGCGCTCGATGAAGTTAGTTTTTCCATTAAAAGTGGCGAGATAGTTGGTTTTTTAGGGCCTAACGGTGCTGGGAAATCCACCATGATGCGCATTCTCACTACCTATCTAAATGCCAATGAAGGAACAGCTAGTGTGAACGGTCATGATGTAGTGGAAGAGCAACGCGAGGTTCAAAAATCAATAGGATACCTTCCAGAAAATAATCCCTTGTACCCAGACATGTATGTAAAAGAATACCTTTCTTTTAGTGCAGAGGTTTATAAATTAACCGATTCTAAAAAGCGAATAGACGAAGTCATCGAAGAAACCGGGCTGACTTCTCACGTAGGGAAGAAAATCAACGAACTTTCTAAAGGGTATAAGCAACGTGTAGGACTGGCAAATGCGCTGCTGCACCGACCTAAAGTACTCATTCTAGACGAGCCTACGACTGGATTAGATCCTAATCAACTTATAGAAATACGCCAACTCATTAAAGAAGTAGGTAAAAACACGACTATTCTTCTTTCCACGCATATCATGCAAGAAGTAGAAGCGATGTGCGATCGAGTGATCATTATCAATAAAGGTAACATAGTTGCTGACGATTATTTGAAGAATTTAAAAAGCGATGCGGTACAGGTGATCGAGGTCGAATTTGATTATAAAGTAGAGCCTGAACTGCTGCAACAAATCGATCGCGTGCGAGAAGTAACTGATCTTATCAATATACCTGGTTTTATCTACAGCTTGCGATTTGAAACTAAAGAAGACATGCGCAGTGCGGTGTTTGATTTTGCACATGATAATGAATTGAAGATTTTATCGCTAAATAAGAGAAATAAGAATCTGGAAACTATGTTTCAAGAGTTGACGAAAGAGTAGCTGTGAGTCTGTGAGTCTGTGAGTCTGTGAGTCTGTGAGTTAAAATTAAAAAAGCACCTCTTCTGGTGCAAATACGGGAATAGTGGAGTGTTTAAAAAAATTTTTATTTCTCGTAATAATCCCGTCTATTCCACTAATACTAATAGCACAATGAAATTGAACTGCGTCTTCATAGTCGTTAAATTTACTTACCGCAGCGGTTGCTAGCATCTGCTTTGAAACACTAACTATTTCAATATCCACTAGAAAGCTTGCTATTGTAGCTTTTGATCTTTCCTTACCTATTTCTCTTCTCAAATAATAATAAGAAGTGGTTATTGCATTATCTGAGGTATAAAGAGTCCAACCTCTATTATGAACACTCTCGAAAATTCTAATAGCATTCTCTGAAAAAGGTTCTCTGTCTACAAGAAGGTCTATTATTATATTAGTATCGACAAAATATATCATCGCTTATACTTCTCTAACCTAATATCTCTAAGCTTGTCTCGATCCTTTACTGGATCTAGATCAGATTTGATGATTCCAGCCATCTTTCTATACCTACTCGGTTCCTCTGCTAATTGATTCATATCTGATTTATAAGAATAGTCTTTAGTAATTTTATCAAGATAATTCTGTACTAAATCTGACAAACTACGTCCAGTCTCCTTAGCATAAGCTTTTGCTTTTATTATGATTTCCTCTTCTACAGTTAAAGTTAACTTTCTATTCATCACACATGTGTTTAATTTAAACATACGTATTAATATCAAAAAACAGTTGGATTCAGATATTTTTCAATTCTAAGACCTCTAAATAGGTTCATTTACTGTATCCTATTTGTTTGCGCTAACAATTTTCGATAGCTAATCTTGAATTATTTCTGATAAACTAACACCAGTAGCCTTAGCATATTCTTTTGCCTGCTCGATATTATCTTTCTCTACAGTAAGAGTTAACCTAGTCTTTGCAATACGTGTGAATTTTTAAAATATACGTACTTAATTATAGATCGCTGTATATCAGTCACATTTACTCAAGTAATACTCATATAATTCATCTATGGTTGCTCCTTTATATTTTCTCCAATAGATCGTCATATAAAACCACTGTAATTTCAAAACACCTTTTTCATGGTAACGTCGAGCGCTGGTTTTCAACCATTTTGGAATCACATGGTAGTGACCGCGTTCGTAAAGTCTTGTGATCAAATCATAATCCTCATAAATAGGAATCTGAGTATTATAGCCTCCTATTTCATTATACAAATCCCGAGTAATATATTGAGATTGATCCCCACCACGACTAACTTTCCATGAAAACCTAGTGAACCAGCCTATGATTATTAACCATGGGTGCCAGCTGTCAAACTTCATTCTAAAGCAACCTGCAGGGTTTCCGTCTTTTACTGCCTTTACTATATGTGCGTCGTAATTTCTAGGCGGGTAGGAATCTGCATGCAGAAAGTATAGCAGTTCTCCAGATGCGAGTGTTGCGCCATGATGCAGTTGCTTGCCTCGGCCCTTTTCTGAAGTGATCATTTTAATGGAACTAAAATTAAGTTTCGGGGCATAGTCGGTAACTAATTGAACAGTCGCATCAGTACTTCCCCCATCCACTACAATTAGCTCCAAAGAATTTGCCTCTTGTGCATGCTCTTGAAGGTGGTGGAGTACTTTTAAAATACATAATTCTTCATTGAGAACCGGAATGATGATGCTTGTCATACGATCAAATATACGTAAGAGATAAGCACAGAGTTTTATTTTTGCTTGTTTAAAGACCAATCGTAGGTGATAAAGGAGTATTCTTCCTTTTCTGCAATTTTAGTATCTGCATATTGATTGATAAATTCAGCAAGCGTCTTTCCGTTTCTAGTCAAGTCTTCCGTATAAAATTTGAAGATAGAACTCAATTTAGGATTGTTTGGATCACTGAAATCATTTTTATCTGAATTGATCAACTCTTTTGCGCTTTTATTCATAAGCGCATTCACATTTGCTGCGGTAAATGCGGTGTTTTGTACACTTAGGACAGGAATAACTAGCGCAGTTAATAGCAAAATGTATCCTTGCATTACCCATTTTTTGAAGCACATTTTTTTCTATAGCTGCAAGAGCGTATTCTTTGTCGTCTACTTTAATAAATTTCTTTAACCATACTGATCCCAAAGGCCCATCGATATCCTTGATGCTGTCAGGCAGGTCGTTGATTAAAATAATATATATGGCATCTGAATGGTAAAGATTGATATAATAAGCAAATTGCTCGTTGATGCTCCAAGTCTTCTGAGGTGGGTTTTCATTGAGGTAATCCAAATATTCTTTCAACTCCTCTTCCTGTTTTTTAAAGCCTTGATAATCCACAAAGCCTTCAGCGTCCACATACTTTTTAAGCAATACGTCCCATTTATTGTGGTCCAGTTGCCCTTTGTCAGAAGGTATGACTTGATTTTCTGGTAAGGTTTTAAAAAAGGTCTCCACCACCTACATAAGATCCTGTGAATAACACGAGTGCTAATATAGCGGTGTATCTCATGAGGTAGTATGAAGGTTTTGACCCCAATAGTAGAGAGATCAGCTTCTGTTTTTATTACAAAAACAGAAATAAAAAAATCTTCAAAATTGGCGTTTTCTTTAAATTACTAAGAAGCCTCCATATACCTGTCACAATTAACTAGGTTGTAACATGTATCTATAAAAGTACTATTAAAGCAGCTCGATAAGACCTTTGAATAAAGCTACCATTTTGGGCTCTGCTTTTTCTGCTATTTCAATAATCTCGCTGATATTAACCGGTGCTAGATTTTCTGGATCACATTCATCTGTCAGCACCGAAATAGCACTTACGGGTAAATTCAAATGATTTGCGACAATAATTTCTGGTACCGTGCTCATTCCTACCGCATCAGCTCCTAAGATTTTAAGCATTCTGTATTCTGCTCTTGTTTCTAGTTGTGGGCCTACGACACTAGCATAAACACCTTCTTTAAGAGCAATACCCTGGTTTGCGGCAAGAACTTTTAACTTCTCGTTCATATCCTTGTCATAAGGTGCGCTCATATCTGTAAATCGCTCTCCAAACTCGCTCACACCTTTAAAAGCCAAAGGGCTACCGCCTTGTAGGTTGATATGGTCTTTAATAAGCATCAAGTCGCCTTTTTTCATATCGAGATTCACGGCGCCAGCGGCATTGGAAACCAATAGTTTTTTAATTCCTAATCCGTGCATGACTCTGATCGGGTACGTGATGTCGATAAAGTCATAACCTTCGTAAAGGTGAAAACGACCTTGCATCACCACGACTTTCTTACCACCCAAGTCTCCATAAATTAACTTTCCCGAGTGAAATTCTACTGTTGCTAATGGAAATGAAGGTATTTGATTGTAATGTGCTACTTTTTGGTTTTCTATACTATCGACCAACTGTCCTAAACCAGTACCGAGAACGATTCCCACTTCTGGAGTTTCAAATCCTTGTGATTTTAGGTATTCTAAAGATTGATCAAGTTGTTTCTTACTAAGCATTATAGGTGTTTTAAATATGGTTGAAAGGCTGGAATATTTTTTATATCATCATAATAATCGACATCATTGCGTTCTTCCAGCAGCGCATAATTAACATCTTTCAGATTATCAAGTGTTTTTTCTAGGACGGATGCTGTCCCCCATTCTTTGTCTTCAAATATACCAGAGACTAATTTTTTAGTAAAACCCAGCAGGTAATATCCGCCATCTTCTGCAGGACCTATAACGGCATCATGAGTATGTAGGGTTGCAAAAGCATTTTCTAAGTCGGCGGTATTCAAGTCGTACATATCAGATCCTATAATAATGACATGATCATGTGTTTTAAATGCTTCTAGAAAAGCAATTTTCATACGCAGGCCTAAATCTTCCCCTTCCTGAGCGTATTTATCATAAATAGCAGTGTCCCAATCATCATTCTTTTGCACTTCTTCACTGTACCAAACTTGCTTAGTGGCATTTAGGTCTTTAGTGATCTCTCGAGTATGTGCTAAAAGAAATTTATAAATCTCAAAAGCAGCTGGATCACCTACGGTTGCGGCGAGACGTCGTTTGCCCTTTCCCAATTCAGGATTGCGAGTAAATATGATGAGGCAATTTGAGTTTTTTGTATTCAAAAAGAAAGATTTATGAATGCAAAATTAAGTTAAAGAGTTCACGATTTTATGACAACACGCATTATTTAACGCTCATTTATTGTTTAAAAGTAAGATACTAGAAAGATTTCAAAAATATAATTGTTTATTAGAAAAAGGATTTCCTGACTTTATCTTGCCACGTCACTAGTTGAAAGAAAAAGTGAATCTTAACTTGATATTGATGTTGAATTGAGAAGTTCTTATGGTATAAATACCATACGATACAAAATTACTTCCAGCATACGCCAATAATTTGATAAGAGAACTGATACAAAGATCGGTTATGTACGAAATGTAAAGTAAAATTGAAAAAATCCTATTTTGAATATAGAGTTAATAAAAATGAATTGTGATTGTTTAAACTTTTGCAAATAATCGTCATTATGATATTAATTTTTTTGAGTTACACACTTAGCATCTGTTTTATATCTTTATGATAAATTGGTTTAGCTATTACCATTCTTTCTATTGTTTTATGGAATATGCTCTGTTTGGATTGAGATCGATTAATTCTAAAACAG
>Ga0307978_1000199_pt1 | contig 53657 bp, 41 predicted proteins | sample OrgLakmetage1056_FD_203151 | JGI IMG/M metagenome (GOLD analysis project Ga0307978, IMG submission 203151) | Saline water microbial communities from Organic Lake, Antarctica - #1056 | ecosystem: Environmental > Aquatic > Non-marine Saline and Alkaline > Saline | place: Antarctica: Organic Lake... | reverse complement strand
ATATTAGAAATGCGTACAACACGGTGCAGCCGTCAATAATCCGCTCTGCTACGTGCTGCGTCTGCACTATACTTTGGGGTTCATTAAAATTAAAATGGTTAAATACTTAAAACAAAAATGAAAATATCATTAATCGTACTTGGAGTAATACTCATCGTTTTTATTGTTGTACAGTTCTTTGCTTTTAATAGCCAAAGGAATATTGAAACTTATGCTTATGTAGTAAATAAAAAATATGACACATTTGAAATAAGAAGTTATGAAGCAACTTTATTTACCTCCGTCAAACTCTCAACTAAGGGGTATAAAAATTCTTCAAGTAAAGGGTTCTCTATTTTAGCGGGATATATTTTTGGGGGGAATGAAAGGAATGAAAAAATATCTATGACCTCTCCAGTAACTATGTCATTAGAAGATTCTATGACGATGATGTTTATGGTTCCAAAGAAATTAGAAAAAGAAATGCTTCCTAAACCTAATCAATCTTTAATAGAATTTAAGGAAGAGCCTGCAAAAACTGTTGCTGCCATAACTTTTAAGGGTTGGGCTAATGATAAAAAAATAGAAAAGTTCAAACAAGAATTAAAATCAGCTTTAGATGCTAAGGGTATCCCTTATTCTGACCGTTTTTACTTTTTGGGTTATAATGCCCCTTATGAAGTTTTTAATCGGAAAAATGAAGTCATAGTTGAATTGCAATGAGAAGCTCTTATACAAATAATAAAACAGAACGAACACCAATAATGTATGCAGCGTATTAAAACGCGCCATATAATAAGTGTTATGTATAAAAATATATAATGACCAAAGAACAAGCGATAGACATTGTTACTAAATGTATAGAAGCTAAACCGCTCTCTTGGGAAGCGATTTATCATATTGACAAAAACCCTACACAAAGAGTACATTATTGGTTATTTAAAAACTTGCGGGAACCACGAGACGCTATTAGAGGGGATGATATTTTAGTAGACACCTTCATCAATTTAATTACGACAATGAAAAATCTACCAATCCTCTTCCTTGCTGTCTTGCTGATTAGCTGTGGCAAAGACGAAAAAGAAGATGTAACAATCAATTATTATCTAACGACAACAAGTGATACAACATACAAGAGGATTTTTTTTCAATTCGACTATACAAGGGCTCATCGACAAGAAAACAGTGTAATTCGCACTGTTTACCTCGACCCCATGCAAGTAGACTTCGACTTAAGTAATCCTGAAGAAGTGTTCTTGGGGTCCTCGGCAATAGAACAAGAGAAAATCAACGGCTATGACTTCGGACTTGGACAATTTAGAGTCGTGAACGGAAATGACACCCTCGAATTGGTTCAACCATTCGGATTTGACGACTATACGACTTTTCCACTTGAACCGTCCGAAGGAGAAGAACTGAATGTGACCTTCATCTTAGATGTTGAAGCTTCCATCGTTTTAGATTCCGCCGGACAAAACTGGATTAAACCACAAGTGAAAATAGGACATTAAAAAAACTTACTGCCCAAAATTCATCCCTACAGAGCATGGTGAGCCATTTACCGCTGTATCAAAAATTTCCCAGATACCCGCTCGGCACCAACGCGGACTTCATAAAAGTACAGCCCGGCCGGCCATTGATATACGGAAATGCTTTTTTTAGTCACAGGAAAAGGGTAAGTGGCGATTTGTTTCCCACTGGAGCTGTAAATCAGGATTTGGCCAAAGTGCGTATTCCGGGCTTTTGGTCTTTCGAATCTTATCATTTGACTAGCTGGATTAGGCGCAACCTGAATAGTCATCTGGTTTTCATTAGCGTAATTCTCAGCTGCCAGGGGGCTTTGCAGGAAGCCGGTATCCACCCGGTGTACTGTGGTATTGGTGATTATGGGGGCATTGAAGTCAAAGAAGATGGCAGCCTGGTTGAGAATATCGGTCCCGAGGGGGATGTCAGGCTTGTGGTCGATACCAAATTTGACAAACCCACGGGAGGCAGGCTCATTCACATTGCTGTCGGGCAGCATGATGTGATCGAACTCAAAGAGGAGCGTGCCGTCTTGCCCCAGCCGCCAGGTGTAAGGGTGGCTGCTCGCTCCGGGTGTTACAGTAGCGGGGTGTAGCCATTCTGACAACGTATCCCGGATGGCTACGTAAAATGCCGTATCTGTACCGGTGTTTTGGAAGCGGATCAGGTACTCCAGGTGAGTCCCTGGTTCAATAAAGTGCTCCGTCCTGGCTCCGGTTGGGAAACCTTGTTTATCGTTTGGGTCGTAGGCGCCTATATTCGCGCGGCATTCTAAATCGGAGAAACCACCGTTGCCATACAAGGGGAAGCTATTGACGAAGCCCAGGGAAGACACCTGATTGTCGGTCACACAGCCTTCCAGGGTAGAGCTCACAAATTCATGAGGGGGTAAGTCTGGGCGGCGGGGAGCTTGCAACCGGTAAGTTAGCCCGGTTGCAGCCAGGGACACCTCAATGGAATCCCCTTCCTCCAGTTCAAAGGGCTGGGTAAGGAACATGACGTCGTCTTCGATGACGATATAGGGGGCACTACTTTCCATATCTGCACTCCCGATGTTTCGTAAAACAAAAACGACAGAGTCGCCTTCGCAGCGGCTATCGGCTTCAATTAATGGTGCTGGCGGCTCAGGCACACAGAGCGTGTCAGGGAATATCGCTGTTTCTACGCAATGGGTCTGCCCCAGTTCTGTCTCGTCGCAGGCTAAATAGGTGGTGAACTGAAATTGTCCGCAGGTATTGAATGGAAGGTCGCCTAATTCAAAACGGTAAACCTGACTTCCAACGTTGGTGTATGGGATCTGTGCAGATTGAAGCGTGAGGAATTCATCTAAGGTGACTTCGACCGCCGCTGATTCGGCGGGCCGGGTCCCTTCGTTGCAGTACTGTACGGTATAGGTGTTTGGGAAACAACGCCTGAGAAACGGTACTGAAACATCGACTGTCATTAAGGGGCAGTCCATTGATGCCTGTACCGGAAAATGAACGGTCGTTGTTTGATAGAAGCCTTCAAGGGGGATGTTAACTACCGCCTGGCAAGGGATCCATATATCATTCGGAGGAGTGAGTGTAATCGTATAACTGCCGGTGTCCAGGGTCATGGAGTAGACACCGTTGGAGTCAGTGGTTGCATAGTGATCAGTAAGACCATTGGAGGCGGTGATATTCCAGCCTGACAGAGGCATGGCGGTGGAGTCGAAAGCGCAGTCCTCATCCTCATCCCGTTGCACAGTGCCCTGCAAAGTATGCGAATAGACGCTTCCTAAGCTGTCCAGCTTGATGGCGTAGGCTTGCCAGTCTCTTAAACCTACAGCTACATAACTGGCATCTGTTCCGGCTGTAATTGCAGAAAGCCGAATTTCAGGGGCACTAATTTGGGAATCTATGTAATTCCATTTTTCAATTCCATTTTCATTGAGATTAAGTACAAACCCTCCAAAAAAGAGCGGGTACCAAATAATTTCATCCAGTCCTCCCGTAATAAGATAGTTGCCAGAAGACACCTCTTTAATGTCTGTTGCTGGTGCATAGCAATCCTGACCCCATATTTCTGTGCCCTGCGGATTTACCTTTTTTACAAAGCCGGGAGATATGTAATCACCAGGCGACCCTCCGCAAAATATATAGTTTCCATCCGTTGTTTCTTCTACGCTAAAAGCAAAGTATTCATCGCCTTCATTGCCATATACCGTCTGCCATGTCTCCAAACCCGTTTCGTCGAACCGGGTCAGATGTGCCACCTGTGGGCCCGACCCCAGATTGAACGTCCCGGTTGCAATATACCCCCCGTCACTCAATGGGGCAATATCCGCCAGGTAATGGTAAAATTCATTATTGTACAGTATGGGGTGGGGGTAAGTCCTTTCCCAAACCACATTGCCCTGTTGATCAATTTTGTGCAAATGTACCAGTAGGGTGTCGCCCACCTGGGTCTCACTTCCGGTGATAAAGTGTCCGTCAGCTGTGGGGGTGAAAGCTGTGGAAAGGGTGTGCAGGGTATCATTAACAAAATATCGTTTCATCCATTGCACCTCTCCCTGCATATTAAGGCGCATGACCCCGTGCTGAGGTGGAAGTTGAGCAGTGCCCGAAAACCGGCCGCTGATGTAAATGGCGCTATCGCCGAGGATGTGCAAATTGCCGGCGTTGCTATGGGCTTCCGTTTCCGCTCCGAAGGACTTTGACCACTGGGTGTTGCCGTAGGTGTCGATTTTCCAAAGTGCCAGTTGAGTACTGGAAAATGCCTGTCCATATAGTAGGTAACCGCCATCAGCAGTGGCTTTTACATCTCGGATCAGGCTGTAAGAAGCGGTACCGGTAGAGTCTTCAAAGGTGAAAGTTTTACGCCAACCTTGCGCAGGCAGGAGGTACACAGAACAAATCAGGCCAAGGAGTGCAAGTAGTATGGAACGCCGCATAGCTTTCTTTTTTACAAAGATTGGGGTTACTGGCCCGGAATACAAATACAAAAAATGCCATTTATCAATTTTGGTTGAAGGTTTTTTGTTTTAAAAGGCCTATATTTATTAGATAGCGTTTGTTGATTTATCAAAAGTATAAATTTAATTTTAATATAATGAATGGCAGCCGGCTAGTTGTTTTAATGGAAAAGTTAAGCAAAAAGGAGGTGAATGCCTTTGACAAGTTTGTGCGGTCGCCGCTTTTTAATCAAAGAACAGACATCATCCGTTTTTGGGATTTTTTGAAGGAACGGCTTTTTGGGATAGGAGAGGTGCCGGGTAAAGCAACGGTGTCCGCTCATCTTTTTCCGGATGAGCCCTTTGATGCCCAGCGCATTCGTTACCTGATGAGTTGGACGATGCAGTTGCTGGAGCAGTACCTCGCGCTTTCGCCCCATCTCGATAATGCTATTGGCCAGCAAATCAACCTGGCTGCGGCTTACCGGGAAAAGCGGTTGCCAAAGCACTTTGGGCAGGCTCTGCGGAAAGTACAGAGCGCTATTAAAAAACAGCCTCTGCAGCATGCGGAGTATTATCAGCTGCAATACCGGTTGCAGTGGGAGAATTATCTTTTTTCGGCAAACCAAAAGAGGGTTAGCAGCCTGAATTTACAGGAAGTATCCGATACGACGGATATCGCATATGTCGCCCAGAAATTACGGCAGACTTGCTTTTTGTTAAGCCATCAGGCGGTCTATAAAGCAGATTATGATTTTGGCCTTCTGGAGGAAGTCCTGGCTTACGCAAAGGAGCGGGGCTTGCTAGTTTTACCTGCCATTGGTGTTTACTATCATTGCTATTATGCCTTATCACCGGCGGGCACAGAAAAAGACTTTCGAGCCTTCAAGGACCAGTTGCTTCAGTTCTGGACGGCTTTCCCGGAAGCGGAGACAAAGGATTTGCTACTCCTGGGGCTCAATTACTGTATTCGCCGCTTCAATGCGGGAGAGCTGGAGTTTGCCCGGGAAGGGCTGGACCTTTATCAGAAGGGGCTTTCTTCAGGCGTGCTGCTTTCTGATGGCTACCTGTCCCGGTTTACCTACCGCAATGCCGTTGCTCTGGCCGTTGCGGTTGATGCCCTGGAGTGGGCGGACACCTTTATTGAAGATTATAAAAAGCATTTGCCCAAAGAGCACCAGGATAGTATGTATAGCTTCAGCCGGGCGCGGCTGGCTTACGAACAGGAGCGTTACGGGGAGGTCCTGCAGCGGTTGCAGCGCGCCAATTATAAAGACCTGCTGCTCAACCTGGCGGCTAAATCACTCTTGCAGAAAACGCTGTACGTTACCGGGGCACTGGAAGCGCTGGAGTCACAGTTGGATGCCATGACAACCTTCCTTTCCCGTAAGGATATCCTGAGCTACCACCGCAGCAACTATCAGAATTTCACGGCTTTCCTGAAAAAGATTCTAGTGCTAAACCCACATGACCCATCAGCGAGGCAGACTTTACAGTCCAGGATTGAAAATACCAGTCCCCTTACCGAGAAACAATGGTTACTGGAGCAGCTCGCCCAGGCTTAGCCTTTCCCCTACGGCACTTCCTGCTTTTGATACTTTTTGACAATGGGGTACGGCACCGTTAATAAACGCTACTGTTTAACAAAGCGGTAGACCGTATTAGGGTTCACCACATAGCCAATGACCGAGGAAGGGAAGGTCACTTCGCCATTCACCAGGCAACCGCTGCTTTCAGCAACTACCGTCCAGGTGTCCCCCCCGTCCTGTGTTTCCAGCGATTGTACGCCGCTCAGGTAGTTGATACCGGTCTCCGGCTCCTGGCTGACCACACTCCGCAGGAAGAAGCCCTGGTTTTCATCCGCAAAATGCATGATGCCGCCACCTCCGGAAACCGGCAGCGGGGTTTGGTCCCAGTTTTGGCCGCCATCGGTGGTTTTGAAGGCCGTGGTTTCTCCAACGACGAAGCCGATCTCAGGGGTGATAAAGTAGAAAACCTCAATGCTGTTTACAGGCGTAGTGCGCTCGGTCCAGGTCTCGCCACGGTCATCGGAGAAGTGAAAACGACGGTTCATGGGGATGAAAATGCGGTTATTGGCCATTTGGAACCTTGGGAAACCAAAGTCTTCCGGCAGGTCTTCCATAGACCAGTTCTCGCCGCCGTCTTCGGTACGAGCTATGCTATAATCGTTATTGTTCGTTGCATTATCAGGCAATATTAAGGCCAGGCCCAGCAGGGGGTTGTAAAACTCAAGGTCCATGAAGCGGCGGATTTCGGAGGTATATTGCTTAGACCAATTCATGCCCGCATCGACCGTAGAGAGGAATACGGCTCCAGAGTCTCGTTCTTCACTAAACTGTGGCAGAATATCGGACCCTCCTGCAAAACCCTGGTCCTCTGCAAAGAAATCGACGGAAAGCAGGGATTGGGTGGTGAGCGCCTCAGCATCCCGCCCCGTCAGCTGTACCTCCCAGACCGAACCATTACTGCTCATGCGGATCAGTGTGCCCAATTCGCCCACGGCATATCCCACAGAGGTGTTGGTGAAGTCAGCGTTGTTAAGTTGTGGCAGGAAATTGGAAGCGATGTTGGGTTGTATGATCTCCAGGGTCCAGTTGTCCAAAAACTCCTCCGGATTGCATTCAGCAATATCGAAATCAAATCCATCGTCGTCACAGGCGCTAAACAGCAGCGGCGCAACGGCCACCAGTAGGATCCAAAACTTTACATTATTAGTATTCATAAGCTCCGTTTTATGGGGGTGAAGTTATTACTTTCCATTAGATTGGACAACCGTGATACGATAGGTCAACTAATTTGACTATCTTTGTGTTTTAATACGTCCCAAGATTGCACTTTTGTGTTACCCCGGGATGGGGAGCGCTCCAAGATAAGCCTACTCCCACCTTTTTTTAACTGACCTATCCTTTAGTGGGTGACGGCGAGGCAAAACCCTCAGATGCAATTGTTGTATTTCATTCCCGTCCAACTGTTTTAGTGTAGGTATTCAATCAATTCGATGACTTTTCAAGATCTCGGGATTATCGATCCCATTCTTAAAGCACTTCGTGCTCAGGGCTATACACAGCCCACACCTATTCAGCAACAAGCTATTCCAAAACTACTAGACGGCAAAGATTTACTAGGTTGTGCCCAGACGGGTACCGGTAAGACAGCTGCCTTTGCAGTCCCTATCCTACAGCAAATCTATGAGGATAATCAATGGGACCGCCGCAACCGAAACATCAAAGCACTGATAGTGGCTCCAACCCGGGAGCTGGCTATTCAGATTGATGAAAGTTTCACGGCTTACGGGCAAAATACTGACTTGCGCAATACCGTCATCTTTGGTGGTGTTAAGCAAGGCAAACAGACACGTACCCTCAGCAAAGGCATTGATATCCTCACGGCTACGCCGGGGCGTCTGCTCGACCTTATCGGGCAGGGCTATATCACCCTCAAGCACGTGGAGTACGTAGTGCTGGACGAGGCTGACCATATGCTGGATATGGGATTCATTCACGATATTAAGAGGATCGTTAAACAGCTTCCTTCAGATCGGCAGTCCCTGTTCTTTTCTGCCACAATGTCTCCGGATATCCTTAAGCTTTCCAGAGGTATTCTCGGGCACCCTGAGCGCATTACGATCAAGCCGGAACAGGCAACCGCTGAACGCGTAGAGCAAAACGTATACTTCGTTACTAAAAAGGACAAGCGCAAGCTTCTCCTGCACCTGCTCAAGGAAAATCAAGTCGACTCCGCACTCGTTTTTTCCCGGACGAAGCACGGGGCTAACCGTATTGCTCAGCAACTGGACAAAGCGGGTATTAACGCTGCGGCTATTCATGGTAATAAATCGCAGGTGGCTCGCCAAAAGGCTTTGCAAAAATTCAAAGACGGCAACCTGAATGTCCTCGTCGCCACCGATATCGCCGCCCGTGGTATTGATGTGGATGAGTTATCTTATGTCGTCAACTTCGATCTGCCCAATGTCCCGGAGACCTACGTGCACCGCATCGGTCGTACCGGGCGGGCGGATGCAAGCGGCGTAGCTTTGTCCTTCTGCGACACTGAGGAGCGCGCCTACCTCAAAGATATTCAAAAGCTCATTGGGCAGTCTATTCCTGTTGTTGACGAGCATCCTTTCCCGGATGATGGTACACAGGTGGCGCCTACCAATGGCAACTCGCAGAATAGAGGTGGAGGCCAGCGCTCCGGGCGTTCTTCCGGCAGTAGCAACCGCAATAAGCGGCCCAACAACAACCGGCGCCGTCGGAATTAGGGCATGCCCAAGCCGTAAATGACAAAAGGCCGCCAAGACTACCTGAGAAAGAGGGGAAACCTGATTTTGTGGTAGGCTTGGCGGCTTTTGTGTTTAGAGGTGATTTACCAGAGAAAATCAGCGATTTGTGGTTCTGGCTAACGGATTTGAAGGGCGTTTAGCGAGCATGTTTGGAGCTCGCTCCTATTGCAAATCAAGGATTTATGAACCCCGAAATGCTGCGGGGTTCATAAAGCGCTGGTTTGCAACGTAAAGGTTGCTCCAAATATCTCTAATGCTTCCTGCTGCTGGTTGGACCGACTGGTCGCCGGCACGAAAAGTAGCCTGCTACAAGAGCGTAGCATAAGATTACGATTGACTTTTGAGGCGTGTGTATAACAAACTGCACAATCAAAGGGCTAAAACTCCGAAGGAGTGACAGATAACTGACTGAGGCAACGCCCCAGGAATTTAATGGCAGTTGGTTTAAGCCCTGTAAGGGCGGCACTTCGTGTAATTTGTTATACACACTTTTGAGACTCTCCTGTAGAGTAGTGGAAAATATCTCCTATCTTTAGTGACCAGAAAAGCTTTAAGCATGACCGTCAAATACCGCCTTGCCTGGCTGCTGCCCCTACTGTGGCTGTCGGCCTGTACTTCCGACCCTGAACTGCCGACAACGCCGGAACCAGAGCCGGAACCCGCCCTTCCCTTCACCACTGTGGATTTATCAGACTTCTCCGGCTTTAAGTCGGGCCCGGAAAACTGGGCCATTGCCGGAGGAGCTTACGCGGACCGGGCTCAAAAACTAACGATGGAGCCGCTCGAAGGCACGGGTGTAATCGTCAATACAGCGCCGGCAAGGTCTGGCGAGCACTTATTTACCGCATTCGAGCACGGCGATATCGAGCTGGAGCTGGAGGTGATGACTGCGAAAAACTCCAATTCGGGGATCTACCTGCAGGGGCGCTATGAGGTGCAGGTGTTTGATAGCTGGGGCGTAGACACCCCGCAGCATTCCGATATGGGCGGCATCTATCAGCGCTGGGACGATAATGCCCCTAAGGGCGAGCGCGGATACGAAGGCCATCCGCCGGAGATGAATGCGGCCAAAGCCCCTGGGTTGTGGCAGCAGGTGCGCGTGCTTTTCCATGCGCCCCGCTTCGACGACAACGGACAGAAGATACAGGATGCCGTGTTCAGGGAAGTCTGGTTAAACGGTATTAAAGTGCACGAAAATGTGGAGCTGACTGGCCCCACCCGTGCCGCGCCCTTTGCCGATGAAGGCCCCACCGGCCCTATCATGCTGCAGGGCGATCACGGACCGGTTGCCTACCGCAATATCCGGTACAAGCGTTATGATAATCCGCCTGTCAAGTTGAGCAACCTGACCGTGGCGCAGTACGAAACCAAGTCGGAGGAGATCCCGGATTGGGACACGATGCAGGTGCAATCCACCCTACCCGTTGATTCTATCTCCTTTCATCAGGCGGGGACAAGGCAAGGATTTTTACTCGTTTACGAAGGAGAAATGGTGGTACCGGCGACTGGCGATTACCTTTTTACCACCTACGCCAACCGCACCGCCGTTCGCTTCATTGTTGGTCAGGACACCTTGTTCGAGCGGAGCAATCAGTATTCGATTGATGCGAAAGCTAAGGCGATTACCGAACTTTCAGCGGGCACGGTCCCGTTTCAACTGGTCTTTCACAAACCGGGTAACGGCTGGCGTCGGGGCTTTGGGTTGGAAGTGGAAGGCCCGGGCGTTGAGCAGCATGCGCTTACCACGCCCGCTTCTGCAAAGCAAGGCCCTAAACCCGAGCCCATTTTCATTGAAGCCGAATCGGAGGCCATCCTGCAGCGCTGCTTTATGCTGCACGAAGGCAAAAAACGCACCCATACTGTAGCCGTTGCTACGCCTCAGGGCATCCACTACGCCTACGACGTCGAGCGGGGCACTTTGCTAAAAGCCTGGTCGGGCGGCTTTATGGATGCCACCGATATGTGGCATGAGCGGGGCGAGGCGCAGCTTGGGCAAACTCTGGGCATGGCGATTACCTTTCACGGCGACCCCGAATTATACCCGCTACAGGATGAAAGCACGCCCTGGCCGGATACCCTGACTGCCGGGCAAACCTACCGGCCGGAAGGGTACGAGCTCGGCACCGAGGGGCATCCTACCTTCCTTTATGAGGTAGATGGCGCATCGGTGGAGGTACAGCACCGGGCCGCAGCCGGGGAGCGCCGGCTGACCCGCTCCCTCACCGTAGATAAAGGAGATGGCTTCTGGCTGAAACTAGGCGACGGAAGCATTATTGAGCAACTGCCCGATGGCACCTTCGCTATCAACAATTATCAGTACCTGATTGACCTTGGGGGCAAGGAAGCGGTCCTCCGGCAATCTGCCGGGCAGATGGAGCTGCTGCTGGCCCTCGACCCCGGTGCCCAAACCATCCAATATGATATCATCTGGTAAACCAAATAGACCATGAGAGCCTTTTTGATTTTTCTTTTTTGCAGCCTGCTGGGCACGCTATTCGCTCAGCAAAACCCCATGTCCGCCTATTACAAAATCGTCGATGTACCCATTCCGGATGAGGTAGTACTTGAAGTCGGCGGCCTGGCCCTCAATGATGAGGATCAGCTTGGTGTATCCACCCGACGGGGAGAGGTTTGGCTCATTGACCGGCCCTACAGCCAAAATCCGGATTACCAGCTGTTTGCTAAAGGTTTGCACGAGCCTCTGGGGTTGGCCTTCCGCGATCAGGGCTTTTATGCCACACAGCGCGGGGAGCTGACCCGACTGGAAGACCGCGATGGCAACGGTAAAGCCGATGTATTCCGGACCGTGTATTCCTGGCCGCTTTCAGGCAATTACCACGACTATTCCTACGGGCCGAAGTTCCTGCCCAATGGCGATATGCTGGTGACCCTCAACCTTTCCTGGATCGGGCACGGCGCGAGTTTGTCAAAGTGGCGGGGCTGGCTGCTGAAGATTACGCCGGACGGGGATATGGAGCCCCTCGCTACCGGCTTGCGATCTCCTGCCGGATTTGTGGTCAACGGCAAAGGTGATGTGTTCTATACTGAAAATCAGGGCGACTGGGTCGGTTCTGGCCGTATGACTCACCTGGAAAAAGGAGATTTTGCCGGTAATCCGGCGGGGCTACGGTGGGCATCCGAGCCCAACTCACCGGTGAAGCTGACGGCTGGTAGTATCCCGGATTATCCGGGTATGTCCCTCTTTGAGTATGCTAAAAAAGTGCCTGCGGTAAAAGCGCCGGCTGTATGGTTCCCGCATACCATTCTGGGCATTTCTACATCCGATATCCTGGTGGATAATACAGGAGGGAAATTTGGTCCCTTCGAGGGGCAGTGGTTTGTGGGAGATCAGGGGCACAGCAAAATCATGCGCGTGTACATGGAAGAAATTGACGGGGTATACCAGGGCGCCGCCTTCGGGTTTATCGATGGTTTTTCCTCGGGCATCCTGCGGATGATTTGGGGCAGCGACAACAGCATGTTTGTCGGTATGACAAGCCGGGGCTGGTCCGCTACCGGCAAAGCGCCCTACGGATTGCAACGCTTGGTTTGGTCGGGCCAAACACCCTTCGAAATCAAAACCATGCAAGCTCAGCCCGATGGCTTCTTACTGACCTTCACAGAGCCTGTCAGTAAGGCATCAGGCAGTGATCCGGCGGCTTATGAAGTCACGTCTTTCAATTACAAATACCACAAAACCTACGGTAGCCCTATTGTCGATCAGCAGGATGGTGAAGTCTATAAGGTGGAACTGAGTGATGATGGGCTTTCTGCCCGTTTGTACATTCGGGGGATGCGCATTGGCTTCATTCATCAGGTTGTGGCCGAAGGCGTACGCTCGGGCAAGGGGGGTGCCCTTGTGCACAATACCGGTTATTACACCCTGAACGCCGTGCCGGGCGGTGAGCTTAAATCGGCACCGGTAGGCGGGGATGAAAGTGGAATGGCTGATGCGGCTGCCGCTAAGCGCCCCAATACCATGCCTTCTTCCTGGACAGAGGGCCCGGAGGTGGAACTGAGCCTGGGCACTCAACCCGGGCTTAAGTACGATGAGACGGTTTTGATGGTGGATGCAGGCGCCAAGGTCAAACTGACCTTTAGCAATAGCGACGATATGCTTCACAATCTGGTAATCGTTAAGCCCGGTGAGGCGGTCGACAAGGTAGCCGAGCTGTCTATGAAGTTAGGCTTGAAAGGAGAGGAGATGAATTATGTCCCTGAATCAGATTTGATTTTATACCATACCGGTATTCTACAGCCTGAAACCTCTGAGACTTTATACTTTAATGCACCTGAAGAACCGGGGTACTATATGTATGTATGCACTTTCCCCGGGCACGCGCAGGTAATGCGGGGTACGATGATTGTAGAGTAGGCTTTAATCGACCCGGATCCCATAGCCCTGCAGCAAGCGCCAGGCCTGATGTGCCGCAAAACGGGCACCTTTTAGGTTGTTGTGAGCCGGATGGATGTTGAAGTTTTCTGCTGTGCGGAAGTCTGCGTCTTGTAGCTGGGCCCCTTCGAAGCGAGTCTCAGTCAGGTCGGAGCCACTAAAATCGGTGCCTTTAAGCAGGGTTCCTGTAAAATCGGCTTCCTGAATGGAACAGTGCAGAAAGGCAGTACCTTCGAGTGGCAGATCACCAAATACACCATAATCAAGCTGGCACTTCTCAAACCGGAGCTCCAGCAATAACGGCTTGCAGTCTTCCCAGGCAATTCCTAACAAACGGCACCCGGAAAAGCCGACCTCCTGAAAAGCTGTACCGGACACTTGGGCGTTACTTAGATCGCAGTTTTTAAAATGACATTCCGTAAAGCGGCAATCTGTAAAATTTGCATTGGCAAACTGGCAATTACGAAATATACAGTTGATGTATATGCCAACGGGTAGTGGATCCGTGGCGATAGCGCGTTGCTCAAAGGTTTGATCCTCAGTCAGGGGCAGGCTCATAAAGGGTTAGTGTTAATTTAACACAAACATAATTGAATGTGGCTTGTACAAAGGTAAAAAAGCTTTACCTTCGCGCCTTCCTTTTTCAGGATGTTCTCCTGAATAACCCTTAGATCATGGTTAGGAAATTTAGAACTGCTTCGGCCAGCAAGAATTTGCTGGCCGAAGCAAAATTACGTTGTATTATATGAAAAAGTTATTTAATCTTTTTGACCTTTCCCAGCGTGTTGATTATAAAACGGAGGTGCTTTCCGGCCTTACCGTTGCAATGGCGCTTATTCCGGAAGCGGTAGCCTTCGCGCTCATTGCGGGGCTCTCTCCACTTACCGGACTGTACGCGGCATTCGTGATGGGACTGGTGACCTCTATATTTGGTGGCCGCCCTGGCATGATTTCCGGTGCGACGGGTGCCGTAGCGGTCGTAATTGCGGCACTGGCCCTGACGAATGGGGTGGAGTACGTCTTTGCCACTGTTATTCTGGCCGGGCTCATTCAGGTATTAGCCGGAGCCCTCAAACTGGGCAAGCTTATGCGCCTGGTACCGCACCCTGTGATTTTCGGGTTCGTGAACGGCCTGGCAATCATCATCTTTATGTCGCAGATGGATCAGTTTAAAAACCCTGAGGGCGAATGGATGAGCGGTAACAGCCTGTTCCTGATGCTAGGTCTGGTGCTGCTGACGATGTTTATCATCTGGGGGCTTCCTAAGCTGACCAAAGCCGTGCCTTCTTCTCTGGTTGCTATCCTGACCATTTTCGGGGTAGTGGCTTTCTTTGGGTTAGATACCCGTACCGTGGGCGATATAGCCTCCATACAGGGTAGTTTTCCCCCTTTCCACATCCCAATAGTGCCTTTTACCCTGGAAACACTGATGATCATTTTGCCCTATGCATGCATTATGGCAGGGGTGGGGCTGATCGAAAGCCTGCTTACCCTGAACATCATCGATGAAATAACGGAGACGCGGGGCAGTGGAAACAAGGAAGCCGTTGCGCAGGGCGCTGCAAATATTTTGTCCGGTCTTTTTTCCGGCATGGGTGGCTGTGCTATGATTGGACAGAGTCTGATCAATATTTCAGCAGGTGCCCGGGCACGCCTCTCTGGTATCGTGGCTTCTGTCATGCTGCTGGTGTTCATTATGTTTGGCGCCGGACTGGTAGAAATGCTGCCCATGGCGGCTTTGACAGGACTGATGATCATGGTGGCTGTCGGAACGTTCGAATGGGCCAGTCTCAAGACCTTCAATAAAATGCCACCTTCAGATATCTTTGTGATGGTTTTGGTAACTGGCATTACTGCGGTACTGCACAATCTGGCCGTGGCAGTACTTATTGGCGTGATCATAGCAGCTCTGGTGTTTGCCTGGGATAATGCGAAGCGCATCCGTGCCCGTAAGCGGATTGATGAGAAAGGGGTCAAACATTATGAAATCTACGGACCGCTTTTCTTTGGTTCTGTAGGGGTTTTTAATGATAAGTTTGACGTACTGAACGATCCGGAGGAAGTAGTCATTGATTTTGAAGAAAGCCGCGTCGTGGATATGTCAGCGATAGAAGCGCTCAACAAAATCACAGAGCGGTACCGTAAAGTGGGCAAAAAAGTACACTTGCACCACTTAAGCCCGGACTGCCGGAAGCTGTTGAAGAACGCGGAGGAGATCATTGATGTCAATGTATCCGAAGATCCTACCTATAAGCTGGTAGTGGACGAGGTGTAATAGGTAAAACTGTATGAAGTCGAATCGTAAAAGAGCGACATCTGGCGAAAATACCACGCCAGATGTCGTTTTCTATTGCAGGATGTACCCCTGAGCGACAGTTTTAAAGTCTGCCACCTCTTTTTCAAGCCATTCATCCGTCTTGCCAAGTTCTTGCTGGAGAATATGGCCAACCGGCTCCGCCATTTCAAGTGCCGCTTTGGCATCGAGGAACAGGGTGCGCAGACGGCGGGCAAGTACATCCTCTATGCGCTGTGCCATCTCGTGCCGGGCCATCCAAACAACTTCTGCTTTAGTATTGGGGTAATCAGGATGGAGGAGGTCGCCCAGTTCGGGTTGTGCCTCAATCAGCGCTTGAATACCAGCAGCTTCACTGCCATAAATTTTCCAGTGCCCTTCAGCAGCCTGGCCATTGGGGTAGCCGTACAGCCTAATCTGAGCGGAACTGCTGTCCTTAGCGCTCATTTTTTTTACTTTCAGTATTTTATCTACCATATCTTCTCCCATTTGCCGGAAGGTGGTCCACTTGCCGCCGAGCATGGAGAATAGGTCACTATCGCTGACTACCACCTTGTGGCTTCGGGAGACTTCCTTGGTCGCTGCCCCTTCTGTTTTGGGTGCTGCAAGTGGCCGCAAGCCCGCAAATACAGACAGTACATCTGCGCGGGTCGGTGGTTTGGTCAGGTAATCAGCGGCAGTTTCCAATATGAAATCGATTTCCTGCTCCAGGGCCTTAGGCTCAGCTTCGGCTTCAGAGCGGGGAGTGTCTGTAGTGCCCAGGATAAGCTTATCAAACCATGGAATACCGAATAGCACCCGACCATCGGGCGTTTCGGGGATCATCAGGGCGTCTTTGCCGCCCAGGAAGGATAGATCAAGCGCCAGGTGGGCACCCTGACTCGGGAGGATAGACTTCCGAATACCCGGTTGGTCCATCTTCAGGATCGTATCTGAAAAAACGCCGGTGGCATTCACTACCGCCTTAGCAGGAATGGAAAACACTTCTCCTTCCACAAGGTCACGGGCTTTCACACCATTGATTTTGCCATCGTCCCCTTTGCTCAGTCCAGTCACTTCCGTGTAATTCACCATGCAACCGCCCATGCCTGAACAGGTTTGTGCTATCGCTACCGCTAGACGGGCATCGTCAAACTGCCCATCGTAGTAGACCACGCCGCCCAGCAGCCCTTGCTGTTTGATGGTTGGGATCTTATCGATGACCTTTTTCCGGGAGATGATGTGGGAACGACCGATGCGCAACCGGCCCGCCATAAGGTCATACACCTTGAGACCTACACCATACTTTAGCTGGTCCCAGCGCGTATAAATGGGGATAATGAAAGACTGTTTACCAGACAAATGGGGCGCGTTTTTCATGATCAGCCCCCTTTCCTTTAGGGCTTCCAACACAAGGAATATGTCCCCCTGCGCCAGGTAACGAACGCCACCGTGCAAGAGCTTAGTGCTTCGGCTGGAAGTCCCTTTGGCAAAGTCTGCCTTTTCTAACAGCACCACCGACAAGCCCCTCGAGAGGGCGTCAAGCGCAATGCCCAGCCCCGATGCTCCACCGCCAATAACCGCCAGGTCCCAGGGCTTAGATTGTGCTTTTATGGTTGAAATGCTTTCGTTTCTTTTCATTTTATTTCTTTTACACTCCAAAAGTGCACAAAAAAGAAAGCAAAAGCAAGTTTGGTTTTCTTTTTTTACCTTTGTTTGAAACATTTATTCAAGTTTATGCAAATTGCGGAACGGCACCGGTTTATTTTGGAAGCATTGCGCCAGAAAGGTGCGGTCAGTGTGGCGGCGCTGAGTGAGTCGATGAATGTCACCACGGTGACGGTGCGTAAAGACCTGCGCCTGCTGGAAAACAAAGGTGCTTTACTGCGTTCACACGGTGGGGCGAGCCTGCCTGATATTTATGTAAATGACCGCTCGATTGATGAGAAGATGGAGATTCGGGTAGCGGAAAAACAACGTATTGCTGCCCGTGCTGTAGCGCTATTGAATCCTGAGGAAGCCGTGATCATTGGCTCTGGCACAACGGTGCGTTCCTTTGCCCAGGCCATTCCCAAAAATATGAAGATGACCGTACTAACGGGTGCCATGAATGTAAGCCTTGCTTTACTGGGGCACCCGGAAGTGGAACTCGTACAATTGGGTGGGGTCGTGCGCAAAAGCAGCGTTTCCGTCGTGGGGCATTATTCCGAAGCCATGCTGGATGATTTTGCCTGTGCTAAACTCTTCCTGAGTGTGGATGGTATAAGCCCTGATTTCGGACTGACCACTTCCAATATGATGGAGGCTCACCTCAATGCAAAGATGATCAAAGCTGTCCCCCAGGCCATTGTCCTGGCAGACTCCAGCAAGTTTGGAAAGAAAGGGTTTGGAAAGATATGTGGTATTGAAGATATTCATACGGTGATAACCGATGACGGGCTCACGGCTAATGCCCGGCGCTCTTTAGAAGATCTTGGTGTGGAGGTACTCATCTGCTAACTTTTGATCCGCTTGGAAGGAACTTTTTTTACATTTGCCATTCGAAAAAATGAAACCCAAATATGTCTGATATCCTCCTTAGGCTGGTTGCTGAACGAACCGGCCTGCCAATTCGCAAGGTTAAAAATACGCTTGAATTACTCATTGACGGGGCTACGATCCCCTTTATCGCGCGTTACAGAAAGGAAGCAACGGGCACGCTGGACGAAGTGCAAATCGCAGATATTCAACGGGCGCACAAACAGCTGGAAGAGTTGGAAAAGCGGAAGCAGACCATCCTTTCAGCCATTGAGGAGCAGGGCAAGCTAACCGATGACCTGCGGCGGCGAATTGAGCAGACGTATGACAGTACCACACTGGAGGACCTTTATATACCCTATAAACGAAAGCGAAAGACCAGGGCTTCGGTGGCACGGGAGAAGGGCCTGGAGCCGCTGGCCGAGCAATTGCTCCGGCAACAGGACAGGGATGCAGAGCGTTCGGCTGAACCATTTGTAAACGGGGAAGTGCCGAATCTGGATGAAGCTCTGCAAGGTGCGCGCGATATTATTGCCGAATGGGTGAACGAAGACGAAAAAGCCAGGAACCTGGTCCGTGCTGCATTTCGACGGCAGGCGACAGTCCGCTCAAAAGTGGCCCGGGGCAAAGCAGAAGAAGGAGCGAAGTACCAGGATTACTTTGATTTTGAGGAACCTTTGAAAAACTGCCCTTCCCACCGTATGCTGGCCATCCGCCGGGGAGAAGAGGAAGGCATTCTGCGGGTGTATGTTACGCCTGACGAAGACGATACCATTTACCGTTTGGAGCGCAAGTTTGTCGAGGGAAAGGGGAGCGCAGCCCGGCAGGTGAAAATGGCGGTTGAGGATAGCTACAAGCGATTGCTAAGCCCCAGTATAGAAACAGAGTTCCGCAACTTGTCGAAAAGTAAAGCAGATGAAGAAGCCATTGGCGTCTTTGCGACTAATCTGCGTCAACTGCTTTTATCGGCACCGCTGGGCCAAAAGCGTACACTAGGTATTGACCCGGGGTTTCGTACCGGCTGCAAAATAGTGGTCCTGGACGCAAGCGGGAATTTACTGGAGCAAACTGCCATCTATCCACATCCACCACAAAAAGACGAGTACAAAGCCACAAAAACGCTAAAGCACCTGGTGCAGCAGTTTGAAATCGAGGCCATTGCTGTTGGGAATGGTACTGCCGGCCGCGAAACCCTTAGCCTTTGCCAGAAAATAGATTTTGGGCACCCGGTGGACATTTTTTCCGTCAACGAGGCCGGCGCTTCTATCTACTCTGCATCTGAGATTGCCAGAGAGGAGTTTCCCAGTCAGGATGTGACGGTACGTGGGGCGGTATCGATAGGTCGTCGCCTGATGGACCCCCTGGCGGAGCTGGTCAAGATTGACCCCAAAAGCATCGGAGTAGGGCAGTACCAGCATGATGTCAATCAGGCCCGGCTAAAAGAAAGCCTGGACCAGGTCGTGGAAAGCGCGGTAAATTCAGTGGGTATTAATGTGAATACGGCCAGTCAGCACCTGCTTACTTACGTGTCTGGTTTGGGGCCGACATTAGCGAAGAATATTGTAGCGTATCGCTCTGAGAACGGACCGTTCCTGTCCCGGCGTCAGTTGCTCAAAGTGCCCCGTATGGGAGAGAAGGCCTTTGAGCAGGCCGCAGGCTTTTTGCGTATCCGTGAAGGTAAGCATCCGCTGGACAATACGGCTGTCCACCCGGAAACCTATCCTGTCGTAAAGCAAATGGTAGCAGACCTGGGCTGTACGGTGCAGGACCTTATTGATCAATCCCAACTTCGGAAACAGATTGATTTACAGCGTTATACCTCAGAAACAGTAGGGTTGCCAACACTCAACGATATTATCAAAGAATTAGAAAAGCCGGGACTTGATCCGCGTGGTACGGCCAAAGCTTTTGAATTTGCAAATATCCACTCCATCAATGACCTTGAAATAGGCATGGTTGTGCCGGGTATTATCAATAACATCACCAATTTTGGTGCATTCGTGGATATTGGTATTAAGGAAAGTGGCCTTGTGCACATCAGTCAGCTCGCCAATAAGTTCGTGAAAAATCCGGCAGACGTGGTTAGCCTCAATCAGGAAGTGAGGGTCAAAGTCATGGATGTAGACCAGAAGCGGGGGCGGGTGCAGCTGTCGATGAAGGCGGTGTAGGATCGCTATTACAGAGGTGCAGCGTAGCGTTTAAAGTCTAATCGGCATTTTGGCTCAGTAGAAGAAATCATAAAGACAGCCCTTCCCGCAATCTGCTCACCAGCACCCCGGGCGATTCTTCAATACTCAACACCACCGCATTAGTTGGCGGCTCGAGTGCATCAAACTGAGACCGCAAGAGGGCAGGGGGCATAAAGTGATCCTTGCGGGCATCCATGCGGGCTTTGATCAGCTCGTAGCTGCCTTCGAGGTAGACCCAGGTGGTTTGGGTTGCTATTCCTGCGCTAAGCGTAGCTCGGTACCGGGCTTTCAGGGCAGAACATGCCAGGACAAGCGATTGGCCGGCGTTTAGTGTTTCAACTGCAAACCGGTGTATAGCTGCCAGCCAGCCTGCCCGGTCTTTATCGGTTAGCGGCTGTCCGGCAGCCATTTTCTTTACGTTGGCCTCGGGGTGGAAATCGTCTCCATCGTAAAAGGGCAGGCCCGAAGCCTCGGCGTACTGCCGGCCAATGGTAGATTTGCCACTACCCGCGACGCCCATCACGTAAATCACCTGGTTCATAGTGTTGAGTTTGACCTAGCGACGCCGGACAAATAACTGTCGGCTTTCCAGGAGTGCTTTTTCCTTTATCCGGCGTTGAAGAACCGCCGTCCTTAGCACCACTAAGGGCGAGAATCCCGCAAATTTGCGGGACAGGCTCCTCGCCCCCGCCTGCCTTTGTCAGTACGGTCTCCGGTGGCCAAAGCCCACAGGCGACGAGACACGGGCAGGTAGGCTAAAGAAAAAATCACTACCCTGGACAAACACGACACTTATTAATCCCGCGTCGCCTAAGCAAGTGAATTGCCCCTACCAAAGTTGATGCACCAGCGGTTTGATATCGGCTTCGTAAAGGCCCTGGATGTTTTCCAGGACACTGTCTCCAAGCGATGCCGCTTCGGCCGCAGCGAGGTTACTGTCCACCTGTTCAGAGCGGGATGCCCCGGGAATAATGGTGCTCACTTCCTGGCGGCGCAGTATCCACTGCAGGGCAGCGTGCGTGAGCGGGTAGCCTTCCGGCAAAAAGCCTTCTACACGGTCTACGGCTTCCAGCCCCCTTTCAAACGGAATGCCGGCGAAAGTCTCGCCCTTGTCAAACCATTCCCCGTTGCGATTGCCATGCCGGTGGTCGCCTTCCCCAAAAGTGGAAGACTTGGAGAACTTCCCCGTCAGCAGCCCGCTGGCTAGCGGTACCCGGACAATAATGCCAACGTCGCGTGCTTTTGCAGCTTCAAAAAAGTGGTCCTGCGGGCGTTGCCGGAACATATTGTAAATGATCTGCACACTGGCTACGTTGTCATATTCCAGCGCCTTGATAGCTTGTTCCACCTTTTCTACGCTAACACCAAGGTGGCCGATTTTACCTTCTGCTTTAAGGTCGTCAAACAGCCCGAAGATTTCCGGCCGATAGTAGACTTCCCAGGGCGGGCAGTGGAGCTGTATCAGGTCGATTTGCTCCAGGCCAAGTCGTTGGAGCGAATCTTCCACATAACCCCGCAGCGCTTTTGGCGTATAGCCTTCGCTAACGTGGGGATTAATTTGCCGGCCGCATTTAGTGGCGACATAGATGCGACCGCCAGCGTCCCGGACGGCCTTGCCCACGGCTTTTTCACTTTCTCCGCCTTCGTATACATCAGCAGTATCAATGAAATTGACCCCCTGATCGATAGCGCTGCGCAGAATAGACTGTGCGAGGTCATGATCAAAGCCACTGCCCCATTTTCCACCTACCTGCCAGGTGCCGAGGCTGATTGTTGAAATTTTGAATCCGGTTTTTCCTAAGGTTCGGTATTTCATATTTAAAAAGTTGTGCCTACCCGGCCATATCCAGCAATTTTAAAACGGTTTTCCAGTTACGGGTGGTGGCGGGTACATTCAGTTTGCGTTCGATAAAGTTGTTATTCAGTTTGGCGCGGCCGTAGCCGTTTGGGCAATATAAATAGACCGCTTTGCCAATTAGCTGGAAGTGCTCATTGGGGAAGTTCATTTGGGCGAAAACCCCAGTGGCCTCAGCCCCGGGGACCTTTTCTAAAAAGGTAATAAGCATACGAGCAGGGTCCGTCCCGGCCGCCTCCGTAAATGGATTGGCGGCAGCAATCTTTTGGAACGTTGCTGCACTGATGACCAGGGTCGGTACTTCAAAGCCATAGGCTTTCATTATTTTCTTCCTGATGGTAGCGGCGAGGTCCTCTTCTGGCATAGCCGGGCTTTTGAATGTGATATTCCCACTCTGAATGTAGGTCTGTACTCCACTCAGGCCCAGGTCACTGAGGTGGCTTCGCAAATCAGCCATCTTGATTTTCTTTTGCCCGCTGACATTTATGCCGCGAAGCAGTGCAATGTAGTTGGGCATAATCGTTACTTCCATTCAATAGCTGTCTGCAGTAAGTCTTCGGAGTTGGGCCCGACCATAATGTCGAAAGTACCAGGTTCGGTAACAAACTTTCCATCGGGCATATAGAAGCCGAGTTCCTTTGGTGTCAGCCGGAAGGCAACGGTTCTGCTTTCGCCGGGCTTCAGGCCTGTTTTTTCAAAGCCCTTCAACTCCTTCGTAGGTCTTACTACACTTGCTGCTCTGTCCCGAATATAGAGTTGAACAACTTCCTCACCAAACCGCTCGCCGGTATTACTCAGGGTTACGGTCACTTCTACAGACTGTCCGCGGACTTCCGCCTGCAGGTTGTCATAAGCGAAGGTGGTATAGCTCAGGCCATAGCCAAACGGGAACAAGGGGCTCTCGGGGGAATCGATGTAGTGGGTGTAGAAGACATCTCCCTTCGTATTCGGCCTTCCAGTGTTGTGCTTGTTGTAATGGATAGGCACCTGCCCAATATTCCGTGGGAAAGTCATGGGTAGTTTGCCGCTCGGATTGTAATCGCCATACAAGACCTGAGCTACAGCATTGCCCGTTTGAGAACCCAACTGCCAGGCTTCTACAATAGCGGGAATACGCTCCGCTGCCCAGGGGATAGTCAGGGGGCGTCCGTTGTTGAGCACCAGTACCACATTCGGGTTATTGGCATAGACCTTTTCGAGGAGGTCCTGTTGCAGACCTGGTAAACTGATATCTGTACGGCTTCTTGCTTCTCCACTCATAAAGCTATGCTCTCCCAGTACCATGATGACCACATCAGCGTTTTGGGCGGCTTCTATAGCCTCTGCCATTCCGTCGAGGTTGGTGGTGTTGATCTCAACTTCGTTAACAAAGGATGGCTCATTGGTCCAGACTTTAGGGCCCTGGGCGTAGGTGATTTCGTTTCCTTCGTAGGCAGAAAGCCCTTCAAGGACAGAGACTGCTGTGCCATCATCAGAGCCAATGCGCCAGCTTCCCAATGGGCTGGTTTTGTCCGAGGCGAGTTGTCCAATCAGGGTGATCTTCAGGCCTTCTTTTTTGAGGGGCAGGAGGTTGTCTGTATTTTTGAGCAGTACGATGGACTTTTTGGCCATGTCCAGCACGGTTTTCTGGTGGGCCTCATTGTAGAGTAGCTCTTCTTCCCGTGCTTCATCGCAGTAGCGGTAGGGGTCCTCAAACAAGCCAAGCATATACTTGGCGCGAAGGATTCGGCGTACCGCATCATCGACCAGTGCTTCCTCTACTTCGCCGGATTCTACAAGGTCCTTGAGGTGATTGATATAGGCGTAAGATTCCATATCTGCATCTGACCCGGCGGTAACTGCTTGTTTGGCGGCTGCCTTGAGGTCCTCAGAGAAACCATGTTCTTCCATCTCGGCAATAGATGCCCAGTCCGACACGACCAGGCCTTCAAAGCCCCATTCGCCTTTGAGCAGATCACGCTGCAGATAGCTGCTGCCAGTTACAGGCTGCCCATTGAGCAGGTTGAAACCATTCATGAAGCTCGCGACACCTGCATCGACTGCTGCCCGAAATGGGGGAAGCACCACATTGTGCAGGGTCGTTGTACCGAAATCAGCGGTGTAATAATCCAGGCCCGCCTGTGCAAAGCCATAACCGGCAAAATGTTTGGCGCAAGCCATAATGGTATTGTCAGCACTAAGGTCATCGCCCTGAAAGCCTCGTATGCGAGCTACTGCAATTTTGCTGCCCAGGTAAGTGTCTTCACCACCACCTTCCATCACCCGGCCCCAGCGGGCATCGCGGGAGATGTCCATCATTGGGGCAAAGGTCCAGTTGAGGCCGGTTGCAGAAGCTTCAACGGCTGCCATGCGGGCAGAAGCTTCAATAGCTTTGAGGTCCCAACTTGCCGCTTCCGCTAAGGGAACAGGCGCCAGGGTTTTGTAGCCGTGAATGATATCAGAAGCAAAAAGGAGTGGTATGCCCAGGCGAGACTTCTCCACTACGAGCTGCTGCATGGAGCGGACTTCGTCTACACCACGTACGTTGAGTACCGAGCCAACTCTGCCGTTGCGGAGGTCTTCGTATTTACGTTTAGCATTACCAGCGGATGGAGCCGGGCCTGTAGCCTCCCAAAAACCACTGTATTGGTTCATTTGTCCGACCTTTTCCTCCAGCGTCATCCTGGAGAGAAGGTCCTCGATAAATTGGTTCATATTATCGTTTTGCGCCTGGGCAGTGGATAGCCAAGCTGCCGCCAGTATTAGTAAGAGGATCTTTTGCATAGACGTAACCTGATTTTTTTTACAGAATTGGTAATGTAGTCGTTGCTGCCAGTAACTTTCCTGAATATTTATGATGCACTTCAATACGGCATCTGACCGTCCTGTTGTCCATAGAAGGTGGAAACGCAGCAGTGGGCAAAGATAAAAGTAAGGGCTGCTGACTGGTGAAATAGTGAAACTTATTATTGGAATTAACGCCGATCAATTCCCGCTCGGCTTCGATCTGCCCGCTATCATGGGTTGTATTTAAATCGGCGCGGGGTATTGGGTTTCCGGTAGTATCAAAGAACTTGGCTTTGACAACGGTTCGGGTTTGGTTCGTAATTTGTCCTGTAATCCTGATATCGAGGTATAGCTGTCCATTACGTAAGGAACGGGAGCACTTTACTTTCTCAATACTTGCTTGGGGGCTGGACTTTGGCAGCAGGAAAACCTTGGTGTTTAGAGAAGGGGCTGCTTTAATTTTTTCGGAGGATATAACCAGCGATTGTACGATGGTATTTTGACCATCCTGTTTGGGAAGGGCGAGCTCTGCTGAAACCGCATCAAGGGTTTGTTTAGGAAGTTTGAATGTTTTGAGCCCTTTTAATATCTCGTCATTGGAGGCGGGGGTGCTAATATCTGTGTAGACGATCCCGGAATTAGGCTGTGGCGGGGCTGTGGCAGATTGACCGGCAGCTTCCTCTTCAAGGAGTTCGTAACCTTTCACAATGCCTGTGGCTAGCAGAGCACCCAGTATAGCGGTGTTTCTGGGGTTGCGTAGTGCCACTTTGCCATACTGCGCAAACTGCCGCATTTGGGCAGGAGTAGCAGTTTTTGAAAAACGGATGGCCAGCCGGGCATTTGCAGGCACCTTGCCGAGGAGATGCAGGTCGTCAGCAGAATTAATGACCGTGCGCCTGATGGCTTGGCTACCAAAAGGGCTGGATTTGCTCACCACTATAGCTTTATCACTTTCAGCTTTGACGATATATTTCGTCAGGTCATCCATATTCACAGGGCCAGCCGGTACGGTACCACTGCCGCTGCCGCCGCAAGCCTGGAGGAACAGCACGATAAAGAGGAGCATAAGAGAATGTCGCATGATTTATCGGTTTTTACAATGCTCATTAATCAGGGCATCTGCCAGCGGAAAGCCCATCGCCTGCACCTCTTGCCAGTCTGCGCAGGCCTGTTGCAGATCCTGGTAAAAATGTACATAAAGGTAGCCGCGGTTGGTCAGCGCCAGAGGGTGATTGGGAGAAATACGCAGTGCTGTATTCAGGTCATTTAGGGCCTGCTCCCAGTCCGGGGAGCGTTGTTGCATGAGCAGGGCGGCCCGTTCGATGTAAGCTTCCGTAAACGCGGGCTCCTGTTGGATAACCTTGGTAAAGGTACGGATGGCTTTTGCCGCTTTGCCGGCCCGGCGCTCCTTAATGCCCAATAAGAATAAATCGATTTTCGCCCGCTGCTCCGTGTCAAATAGTTGTGCTTGTCCGGCAGGGTCTTTTTCCCACGCTTTGAATTGATCCAGAAGCCGGATCACTCTTTGTAAGAGCTGCTGCTGCTCCGTACCCGCTGTTTCCGTATGCTTCCCGGCAGGATACCATAGCTTTCCCTCCGCATCCCGGAGTTCAGCTCGCAGCTGACGGGCGGCAAAGGCGACCGGCAGCCATTGTTTTTGTTCTGCACTAAACTGCAACTTCTCCATAGCCTCTTTAATCCGGCCATCAGCAATAATAGCTTTAATAGATTTTGCAGTGTGAATAGAAGAGCTTTGCATATCCTGGGATTTCTCCGGTGATAATACGAAATTCCTTTTAAAACCTGGCAGCACATCTCCGACAGTGTACTAGTGCTTGATTTCCAGCTTCGGTTTGATATAATCAACCACCCGGCGCACGGTTTTACGACGGATTTCGCGCTCTAACTCCCGGTTGATTTCCTGTAAAATGTACTGGAATTTAAGTTTAAGGCTATCCTTCTGAATATCCACAACCTTCAAATTGTAGCTTTTAGGTAAGATGTGCGCCTTATACTCTTCTACCGAACGAATTAGGTCGGCCTCAAGTGCCTCAATTGATTGTACAGTAGCGATAAGGACTTCAAATTCTATACTGACCTTTTTGATTTCCCGGCGCGTATAATTGACGATTTCACTGGAAAAAACTTTGTTGTTGGGGAGAAAGATAACATCATCGTCTTCATTTAACAGGGCGATCTTAGTGAAGTTGATATCAATAATCTTTCCCTTATGCTCGCCTATTTTGACGTAATCGTCGATGGTTACTTCCCGGGAAAAGCTGATGATAATCCCACTGACAATTTCTGAGACGTAGTCTTTGGAAATGATGGCAATGGCTGCAGCAACGATGCTCAATGTGGTGAACAGGGTCTTCAGGTCAATATTCCAAAACCCCAGTAGCGTAACGATAGCTGCTGCGGTGAGCGCGATGTAGTAAATATTGCGCAGGCCGAGGAGGACGTTGTCGTTTTTGGAGGAGGGTATTTTTTTATTCCTGCGGTAGAGAAAGCTTAATACCGCAACTATCAAACGGGCACTTAAGACAAAGATGATAAATCCGACTACCAGACTGGCGTAGCCAGCCCAGGGGGACTTGAGAAAAGTATCGGGCGACCAATTGATCCGGATAGTGATCAGTGCGGCGAGGAGCACGGTGCGTATTGCAACGCGCAAACCCTCTTGTTTGGGAAAAGCCATTTATTTACCAGTGGTTTGATGATTAGAACATTGCAGTTTGCACCCGGGTTGTGCGGGCATTAATAAAACGTGCCAGCTGATAGGCCGCCCGGCTTACCATAGGCTCTCCAGATAAGTCCTCCATCGGTTTAATGCCGCCGATGCTTAAGGTGTTGACTTCTGAAAGCACCCGCAGGCCGTCATCGCTCACCAGGGTGTCCATACCAAACATTACAATGCCTTTTGGCAGTAGTACACCGGACAATTCCTTAGCCATTTCCTGCTCCCGCTCGTCGGGCTCGGAGAGCATAGAATGCCCGCCTTGCGCAGCATTGCACAGCCATGACCCCTTGGGAGGCATGCGCAAAACAGAGCCCAGGATTCGGCCATTGACAACAACGGTTCTTTTGTCTCCTTGCTTGACATTTTTCAGGAAACGCATGCCCAGAAAGCCGCCTCGCTCGAAGCCCGCTTCGAGCACCGGGCCGTACTGCTGTATGGAGACAGACCGTTGTTGTTCGTACACGCGGCCATTTTTTACTTTGAGAATGCCCTGGCCGCCGTAGCTGTGCAGGGGCTTCAGGACAATGGGATAGCGGGATTGCATTTCCCATACGTCCTCTATTGTCCGGCAGAGCTGCACATCCGGGCTCCACTGTGGGAACTGGGTCAGAAATGCTTTGGTACTGGTCTCCTGAATACCTGATGGCCGGTTGAAAATCCGGTCCTCCGGAAAAACCGAACACAGGAAATCAAAGAAGCCTTCCGGAATAGGGTGGGGCAGCCGCAACCATATCCAGTCATAATCGTTCAGGTCGACAGGGGTAGTCTCCTCCTGGAATCGGTAGGGGGCGTGCGCATATTGCATTTCGCCATCAAGAGCCCAGACGTGAACCAGTGTAGAGGAGTAGGCATTAAAAAAAGCGGCATTGGCCATATTGCCCCGACTGGCAACGTGTACATGAGCAATGCCAGTTTGTAAGCGCAGCGCGCTGCAAAGGGCGTAGACGGAGTTGTGTTCTGTATGGCTGCTATGGTCGGTCAGGACCAGCACACGCAGTTTTTCGTTCATTATTCATCATTTGCGCTTTAATAACGCAAAACGCAGGCAAATTGTAAAACTTCCCGGAGAAAAACAAGTGCATGAAGCAATCACCACTGCTCGTTTTATTTGTCACTATTTTTATCGACCTGCTGGGCTTTGGGCTGATCATTCCTATCCTGCCTATCTATGCCAACGAGCTGGGGGCTTCCGGTACCGTCATTGGGCTGGTGGCAGCGAGTTTCTCCTTTATGCAGTTTTTGGTTGCGCCTTTTTGGGGCAATTTGAGCGACCGGAAAGGGCGAAAGCCTATTCTGCTAATCAGTATCCTGATCACCGGGTTGGGGTATGTTATTTTTGCTTACGCTTCCAACCTTTTTCTGTTGTTTGCAGCACGAATTGTGGCGGGTATCGGCTCGGCTAATATTTCCACTGCTCAGGCCTATATCAGTGATACCACACCGCCGGATAAGCGAGCTAAGGCGTTCGGGATTATCGGCGCTGCTTTTGGACTGGGCTTTATTTTTGGCCCACCACTGGGTGGCTTCCTGAAAAGCAACTTTGGTATCGAATACGTTGGCTATGTGGCGGCTGCGCTTTCTGCTATAAACCTCCTGATGGCCTACTTTCTATTGTCCGAAAGCCTAAAAGGACCAAAGTCGGCTTCTGGCCCGCTATTTGAAAACCCTTTGTCTGATTTTCGGTACGGACTGAGTAAACCAGTAGTTAATGAACTGCTGATCATCAATTTTATCTTCATTACGGCCTTCTCCCTAATGACCGTATCGGTGACCCTCCTCTGGGAAGAGCACTATGGACTAAATGAAGAACAGGTGGGTTACACCTTTGCTTTCCTGGGCGTGATCACCGCTATTGTGCAGGGCGGGCTGGTGGGCTGGGCTTCTAAAACCTTTGGCGATCGTACCCTGCTTATTACGGGCTATATTCTGATGTTCATTGGGCTGACATCCTTACCCTTTGTGCCGGTGAAGTACTTTATTCCTTTGGAGCTTTTTGCTATCGTGTTCATCGCCCTCGCCAACGGCGCGCTTACGCCAACGATTACTTCGTTATTGTCCAAGAATTCTTCGGAAAAAGAGCAGGGCAAAATACTTGGCCTCGGGCAATCGGTAAGCTCTCTGGGCAGGGTGGTTGGGCCCTTCATGGGCGGCTGGCTGTACGGGCTGCATTACCAATACCCGTACATCGGCAGCGGCTTTCTGATGATTGTTTGTTTATTGCTGGCGGTGCGATTGGTCAGGGGGCGGTTGTCGCCCGGATGATCAGGACTTCTTCTGGTAAATCGTTGAGTATTGGTGTTTGGAAGGCTGGTTTGATCATGTTTGGAAGTTGTTCCAAACATGATCATATCGGATTGAAAGCCCTGCGCGTATGCTGGGTATTCAACCTCCAGGTACACTTGAATCGGTCCATTAACGACCTAATCGCGTCCCCATGTTAAAGCTGACACCCTGCAGCGGACTGTTAAAACCCTGGCTCAGGGCTTCTGTCGTCCCTTCGTAAAGGACTGCAATCCGTATTCTTTGACTATCGGGGTTACCCCAGGCGCAAGCCAGGCATAATAATAGAAATAGAGGTAGCGCGTTTCTAATCATTTCTCAGGAGTTTTATCCTAAGGGTCCAGCGAAGAATAACTTCCCAATTTGATACGGCTCTTTTTACCCCAGCCTTCGTTGCTTACACCGCCTGCCTTAGTACCTAAGTACGGTCTCCGGTGGCCAAAGCCCACAGGCGACGAGACACGGGCAGTGTCACTTACGTAGTTAGCAGCCTGTCGGAGAGGCGCTCAATGGTCTGCGAACGGCAAATATTATTCTGCACTTCGTTGTTCATCAGTCACGTAGCTCAGGCTATGTTCCTTCTTCGCGCCTTGCTCAGAGCAATATTTGCTCGCTCTCGCCGCATCAGCACATCTCCGACAGGCTGCAGGCTATGCGATTCAAGAATGGGGCCCTTTGATCCCATTCTTGAATGTATCGCGCCTTGCCTGGTGCAAAAATAGCTCGCCTGAAATGAAGACCTTATTTTTCGCTGAACCCTAAGATAGGTATTTTGAGCAGTGAGGTCAAGTTGCTCTGCAACCTACATCTGCTAATATTGTCTTTGAAGAGGAATACAAATGGAATAAATTATGAAAAACAGGGTTACTATCTGGTCCATCATGGCGTTGTGTGTCTGGCAAAGTATGACGCTAAGTGCACAGGGCAATCAACACCTCAGCGCACCAGTCAATCGCTATAATGATGCCTATATGGGCGTTTATTTGGAATCAATCACTACGGACAAGGCGAAGTCCCTGGGCTTTAATAACCTATACGGCAGTTACATTCAGAAAGTGATCCCCGGCACACCGGCAGCCCGGGCGGGGCTCAGGGCGCTGGATTATATCTATGGCGTGGATACCTATCGTACAGGGTCGGAGCAATCGCTTACGGATATTCTGGAGCGTTACCACGGAGGGGACCGGGCCACTTTGCATGTACAGCGTGGCGAAAACCGCATCGATCTCGGTATCATCTTTGGCAGTAAGCGTGAAGATCGCCGTGAAATATCCGTCACGCCCTGCCAGGACCCTTTTCTTGGCGTAATGAAGGAAAGCCGTGGGGCGCAGCAGGGAGGAATTGTCGTGCGTGTCATTAAAACCTCTACCGCTGATAAAATGGGGCTGAAAGATGGAGATGAAGTCCTGCGTATCAATGGCTATAAAATCCTGGACTGGTCAGATCTATCCTCTGCTATCAATGATACTGAAGTTGGGGATAAGATAGAGGTCATTGCCCGGAGAGGGAATAGCCAGGTAAAGCGCGCTTATCCAATTCAATCCCAATGTGCCTTTGAGGAGGCTCGGGGACAGTTTGAAGTGTACTCGGGAAAAGGCGAGACTAAAATTTATTTCGATACAGAAAGCCGGAGTAGCGACAGCCATAAACTGCTTAGTAAAAGCATGGACCGTGGTGCGGTACAGCGCGCAAATGATAAATACGGTCTTTCCTTAAAAACGGATCAGTCGCTGTCTGTGCAAGACTTCTATTTCAGTGCAGACTTTGATGAGGAAGTGCTGGAGGTTAGCTTTGAGCTGCCGGAGCGTGCGCCTACCAACGTTCGAATATACAATACCACGGGTCGGGTTATCTACGATTTTGACCTGGGCGACTTTTCGGGGACCTTTAAGGATCGGACGAATTTACTAAAAAACGAATCCGGGCTTTATTTTCTTCAAATTGAGCAGGGTAAGCAGTCCGTGGTGCGGAAAATTGAAGTGAGGCAATAATTCGGCACTAGTGGACTAAACCTCCTTTGCAGGTATCTGTTTTTTCAGGTCCCGGTTGACAGCAATACTGGCATTCAGCTCAAATCCGATCAGTAGAATGAGAGAGTTGATCTGAATCCAGAGCATTAGTGCAATAATAGCACCCAGGGACCCGTACAGCTCGTTGTAGGTGTTGAACTCATTGACATAAAAGGAAAACGCCAGGGAGGAAATAATACAAAGGATGGTGGCTAATGTGGTTCCCGGCGAAAAGATCGCAAACCGGCGCTTGGCAGCGGCTCCGTAGCGATAAATCAGGGCAATACCCATATAGAAGACCAAAAGGGTGGCCAGCCAGCGGAGCAGCTGAATCGTGATATTGGTGAATTGATCCAGGGAAATAAAATTGTTGAGCACCTCGAGCAAAAACTCGCCCAGGATGATCAATACCACCGCAGCGACCAAAAGTACCCCTATCAGAAAGGTTAGCCCGATAGCGATGAAGCGCTTTTGGAAAGCATTGCGGCTTTTGAAAGTTTTATTGTAAGACTTATCAAAGCCGCGCATGAGAGCAATCATACCATTCGATGCAAAATAAATAGCAAAGATAAAGCCTATGCTAAGCAGCCCAAAACGGGGGTTGTTGGTAATGTCATCGACAAAGGAAAAGAGCCGGTCTCCGGTCACGCCGGGCAGGATGCGTTGAATTTCTGTGCGCAGATAACTGTCAAAATTCTCTCCTTCCGGCAGGTATTGAATAAAGGCCCACTTGAATATGGGGATGAGCGTAAAAAATGCGATCATCGACGGGAAAATAGACAGGAAGAAGTTGTAGGCAATGGCGTAAGACCGGGTAAAGAGGTCATTCCGTTTCAGCTCGTTTTGAATAAAAACAAACACATCGTACAGCGGCACTTTGAAAAAGCCAGGCAGGGAATTGTGCTGTGCCCATTCAATGACTTGTTTGACAACGGGCAAGTTGAACAATTGCTTCTGTAGGTCCGCTATGTCTATCTTAGGTTTCTTCAAAGTACGGATTCAATTGTTCCACTAACATTTCTGGAGCGGGGATGGTTTTACCAGACTGAGCATCTACAAAACAAAGCTTCACCGTCGCTCCGTTAATCAGCTTACCTTCCTCATTATAGAGCTCCATATTGAAGGTGATGAAGCGGTCTGGTAGCTGTCTGAGTGTAGTGCGTATGGTAATGAGTTCATCGTAATGAGCCGGCCGCACATAACGGATATTCATGGAGACCACCGGCATGAGAATCCCTTGGTCTTCCTCCATCGCTTTATAGGTCAGGCCCAAAGAGCGAAGCATCTCTACCCGCCCAATTTCGTAGTACTGTGGGTAATTGCCATAGTACAGGTAACCCATTTGGTCGGTTTCTCCGTAACGAACGCGCTTTTGAAAATCGTGACTATACATTTTTTTTTGATTAAGCATCGCTAATGTACCCAATGATCTACAATTTCCCGGACAGCACCGGTATAACTTTGGCCGAACAGGTTAACGTGGACCAGCAGGTAGTAGAGGTTGTAAATTCCTGCCCGCTCCCGAAAGCCGGGTGCTGTGGGGTAAGCACGTTCGTAGGCTTCATAAAAAGCAGGCGCAAAACCGCCAAATAGCAGAGACATACCGAGATCCATTTCCCGGTGGGCATAGCTCACTGCCGGGTCAATAAGCACAGGCGCACCATTGGCAGCGATCAGGTAGTTGCCACTCCAGAGGTCTCCGTGAGTCAGGGCGGGTGGTTCTTCGGGGCAGATTTCCGGTAAGCGCTGGTACAGCGTATCAAATTGGGCTTCTGCGCCAGTCCAGAGGAGGCCCTGCTGAAGTGCCATTTGAACCTGCGGCCTCAGGCGTTCTTCCTGATAAAAAGCGGGCCAGGCGGTATGTCTGTTGTTGCTTTGCGGCAGGCTTCCAATGAAATTGTTACGGTCCAGCCCGAAGCTATCTGCCGTTTGCCGGTGAACCTCCGCCAGCCCCTCACCAAAGGCTTGCCAGGAATCAGGTGTGGCACGCCCCTCCTCAATAAACGAGAGGAGCAGGTAGCTTTGGTCGGAGATGGTACCCTGGGCAATCACCTCCGGCACCCTCAGCGGGCCATTTCTGCTCAAGAGCTGCAACCCGTAGGCATCGGCGGCCATCATCGCATTAGCCTGAGGCGCATCGTTGGTCTTCAGAAAGAAAGCTCCGTGCTCAGTGTCCAGCCGATAGGCAGCATTGATACTTCCACCACTCACCGGTAGTTGCCGTTTTACGGGCGCTCCAATTGCTTCGGCACAGGTTTGCAGGATCGGGTCTGATAACAAAATTTAGAGGCGGTTTTTATTGACAATTTCGAGCAACTCATCCCGGTAATTTTTGCCAATGGGCAGATGTTTGGCTTGTCCTTTTTCTGTGACTTCCACCATATTGCCTATCACCGCATCAATACGCTCTATATTTACGATATAACTGCGGTGAATACGTTTGAAGATGCCATGCGGCAGCTTGCCCTCCAGGCTTTTCATGGTTTGAAGGGTGATGACCCGGGAGTTCTCCTGACGGATAATCACGTAGTCTTTCAGCCCTTCGATATAAAGAATATCCTGGTAATGTATTTTGATCAGCTTTTTATCCGCCTTGACAAAAATATAGCCCGGGTCATCGCTGACAGCCGGAGCCGCTTCTGCTGAAGCACCTTTGCGGCGCAGCTCGATCTGCTCAATGGCTTTATTACTTGCTTTCATGAAGCGCTCCAGTGAGATGGGCTTGAGCAGGTAATCCAGTGCATTGAGTTCAAAGCCCTCTACTGCGTAGTTGGGGTAGGCTGTAGTAAAGATAACAACCGGCGGCTTGCTGAGGGTCTTCAGAAAGTCCACGCCAGTAAGCTGGGGCATTTGAATATCGAGAAACATCAGGTCAACATCCTTGGACTTCAAGGCCTCATTGGCCTCAAGGGCGTTGCTGCACTTTTGTACCAGGGTTATTTCCGGAATCTTCTCGATATAGGTTTCCAGCACGTCTTGTGCCAAAGGTTCGTCATCGACAATGATTGCATTGATCATACTTCCAATTTTTTAGTTTGAGGCTCGATGTCGAGCAGGAGATTTACAGCGTAAGTATTGGGGCTGTCTTCTATATCCAGGTCGTAGTGGTCTGGGTACAAAAGCCTGAGGCGCCGGTGAATATTAACGAGCCCTATGCCACCACTGGGACGGCTGGGGTCCCGGCTGGGCGGCGCATCAGATTTACTGTTTTCGATGTAGAAATGTACATTATTTTCATCAACATTCATGGTGATGTTCACAAAGCCTTCATCAATACGGCTGCTGAGGCCGTGTTTGAAGCTGTTTTCCAGAAAAGGAATAAACATCAACGGGGCCACTTTTTGGTCGCTGATATGGCCGTTGACCTCAAAATTGATTTGCGCATTCTTGCCCTGACGAATCCGCTCCAGGTCGAGGTAGTTGCGAATGTAAGCCACCTCCTTGCTCAGGAACACTTGCTTTTCATTGCATTCGTACAACATATAGCGCATCATCTCAGACAGCTTCAGGACAATCTCCGGTGCTTCGTCTGACTTCTTAAGGGTGAGTGCGTAGAGGTTGTTGAGGGTGTTGAATAAGAAATGAGGGTTGATTTGTGATTTCAAAAACCGCAGTTCGGACTGCATGGTTTGCGTCTGTAGCTCCTGCTTCTCGCGCAAGTGCCGGAGCCAGTCTGTAATGATTTTGAAGACCGTTGAAGACCCCGCAATTATGAAGGTCAGCAAAAAGTACCAGTTCATGTTTTCCAGTAAGTCTGCCTGCAACTGTGGCAGGTTGCTGAACTTAAAGTAAAAGGCCAGTACCTTCAAAGGGGTAATAATAAGCGTGGCGAGTACCAAAAGCCCGCTGTAGGTCAGGAATTTCTTTTTGGTCAGGTAATTGGGGATGAGATAAAGCAGGTTGAAGTACACAATTGTACCATAAAATAAGATATTGATCAGCTCATTACTCAGTGTAAACCAAAAACCCTGGCGGGTATTCTCGAACAGGGTCAACAGCAATAGCACCATCAGCCAAAACAAGCTGTGGTACACTTCGCGCCGGGTCAGCACCTTGTAGATGCGGTCGGCTCTGGATGTCTGGAAATGTTCTTCCATAGGTTATTACCGTGGTCGAGCTTTGCTTACGAGTAGCTTTGGAGTAAGCTTTACGTTGTAAATCACTTCAAATACGCTCTTATTGATGACTTCTGTGTTGCCAATATACAGCTAAAGGCCGTTTGGAATCAAAAAATGTAGACAGATTCGGGCTGCGCATCGACTTTGTGCAGGCATAAGACCGAAGAAACAGAAATATTTGTACTTTTGCCGTTCTGTTTTGAGAGCCTGTTAAAAACGATAAAAATTGTAAAAACCACTATGGTTTATCTGACTAGAAAAGAGCGGTTTAATGCTGCCCACAAACTATGGGTCGATAGCTGGAGTGAAGAGAAAAACCAGCAGATGTTCGGCAAGTGCTCGAATAAAAACTGGCATGGGCATAACTACGACTTATTCGTAACGGTCAAAGGCAGGCCTGATCCGGTAACTGGCTTCATCGTGGATGTCAAGCAGCTCAGCAAGCTGATCAAGTCCTCTATTGTCGATAAAGTAGACCACAGCAACCTGAATCTGGACGTCGACTTCATTCCGGAAGGGATGCAGCCGACCACTGAGAACCTGGTGATCTTGTTCTGGCAGCAGCTGCAGCCTTTGCTGAAAGACTGTCAGCTCCACTGCATTAAACTGTATGAGACCGAAAATATCTTCGCTGAATACTATGGTGAATAGGCTTTGGACAACCCTTTTCCGTTCATGGCGTTCTTCATAGGAATCAACTCAACCAAGCATGGCATTTCACAAAACAGAGGAATACGACCAAGCGACTACCAATTTTCTGACAGATTTCTATCGCGGCGCTATTGACAAGCTCGGCGAGGATGTAGACCGGGAAGGACTGGTGAAAACCCCGGAACGGGCAGCTAAAGCCATGCAGTTCCTGACACAGGGGTACGAACAGGATGCTACACAGATTCTGAAATCGGCCATGTTCCGGGAAGAGTACAGCGAAATGGTCCTTGTTAAGGATATCGAATTATACTCTTTGTGCGAACATCACCTGCTGCCATTTTTTGGTAAGGCACACGTTGCTTATATTCCCAACGGCTATATCGTAGGGCTGAGTAAAATCCCACGGGTCATTGACGTTTTTGCCCGTCGGCTGCAGGTACAGGAGCGCCTTACAGACCAGATTCTGAATTGCATCCACGAGACCCTCAATCCACTTGGCGTGGCTGTCGTGATTGAAGCCCGGCATATGTGCATGATGATGCGGGGCGTACAAAAACAAAACTCCGTGACCACGACCTCCGCATTTACCGGCGAATTTCAAAGGGCAGAGACCCGTTCGGAATTCCTCAATCTGGTGAGCGCAAATTTGCATTAGTGAAATTGGCGCTCTGGTGAGAGTGTTCGCTAATTCAGCCAGACCAATATTTATCTTCCATCAAAACAAAAAATACATCATGAAAGCCTATGTTTTCCCCGGCCAAGCTTCCCAATTTGAAGGGATGGGTAAAGACCTGTACGAAAGCAGTGATCTGGTAAAAAACCTTTTTGAGCAAGCCAATGATATTCTGGGCTTCCGAATTACGGATGTCATGTTTGAAGGCTCAGCGGAGGACCTCAAGGAAACAAGGGTTACCCAGCCTGCTGTATTCCTTCACTCCATTGCAAAGGCGAAGATGGCAGGCGAAGCGATGGACCCGGGCGCAGTTGCCGGGCATTCTCTTGGCGAATTTTCTGCCCTCGTAGCTGCCGGAGCTCTTAGTTTTGAAGAGGGCTTAAAGTTGGTACAAGGCCGTGCACAAGCCATGCAGAAAGCCTGTGAGATGCAGGAAAGCACTATGGCGGCTATCATCGGTATGGATGATGAAGCAGTCGAAAAGGTTTGTGAAGCAATTGATGAGATTGTTGTGCCTGCAAATTACAATTGCCCGGGCCAATTGGTGATTTCCGGTTCTATGGAAGGGATTAATAAAGCAGTCGAGGCACTCAAGGAAGCCGGGGCCCGACGGGCGATTGTACTGGCAGTAGGAGGAGCATTTCACTCTCCGCTTATGCAGCCTGCCCAGGATGAACTACAGGCGGCTATTGAAGCAGCAGTCTTTCAAAAGCCTGCTTGCCCCATTTACCAAAATGCTACCGCTATGCCCACCAGCGACCCGGAAGTCATTCAAAAAAATCTCATCGCCCAGTTGACTGCACCGGTACGATGGACCCAAACCATGAAAAATATGATTGCCGATGGGGTCACTGAGTTCATTGAGGTTGGCGGTAATGGCAAGACATTGCAGGGGTTTGTAAAGAAAATGGACCGTAAGATCCAAACGAGCGCATTATAATCACGCCAAAAAATATTACGCAGACTGAACCAAACCCACTCCTAAATGGGTTCTTTTTATCGAAAGCATCAATTTATGGTTAGCAATCAAGTGAAAAACGGGCAAGTCCTTCTGGCGGAGCCTTTCATGTTAGATCCTAATTTTAAGCGGGCTGCTATACTACTGTGCGAGCATGGCGAAGAAGGCAGCGTGGGGTTTATCATGAACAAGCCACTTGATATGCAGATCGATGCGCTGGTCGAGTCTTTTCCTGAATTTGATTCCCGCGTCCTTTATGGCGGGCCTGTACAACGGGATACTATCCACTACCTACATACCGTTGGTGATTTGCTGGAGGGTAGCCGCCCGGTAGGCAATGGGATCTACTGGGGTGGCGACTTTGAGAAGCTGAAATTCCTGGTGACTTCACAGCTTATCGAGCCTAAAGATATTCGTTTCTTTGTAGGCTATTCCGGCTGGTCAGAGGGCCAATTGGATGATGAAATGAACATTGGTTCCTGGGTTGTGGCAGATATGCATGCCAACTATCTTTTCAACATGAATGCCGGTCATATCTGGGAAAGAGCAATGTACAATAAAGGTGATGCCTACACGGTCATTGCCAATATGCCGGATTTCATTAGCTGGAATTAGAGCGTAATGGGAAGAATAACTACAACCCTCAACGATGATTCAGCGCCCGGGTAGGGCACGGGTAAGGATAGTTCAAAGTAAAAGCCCCCTCCGGTACCAAATGGCAACCGAAGGGGGCTTCGTTTTGTTTTGATGCGCCTTTATACTCTGTGGTTTACGGGTTGTCCGCACCTGCGGCTTCTTCCGTTGTTTGTTCTTCTATTCTATTTGGTTTTGCACTGCTGAGCAGCTCCATGTAAAGATCGCGCTGCTTTTCAAAACCAGACAGTTCAGCATCTGGCAGTGGCTTGGCAGGCGGGAACTGCATGTTGAGGTGATTGACCTGCTTTCCATCTTTCCAAAAGCGGAAACATACATGCGGACCGGTCGCCAAACCAGTAGATCCCACATAGCCGATAACCTGACCCTGCTTCACATGACTGCCAACGCTGATCCCCTTCGCAAACTTTTGCATGTGCAGGTACTGCGTCTGATAAGTCTTGTTGTGCTTGATTTTTACAAAATTGCCATTGCCTTTGGTATAGGAAGCACGGGAGACGACACCGTCGCCTACCGCATAGATTGGTGTGCCGTAAGGAGCCGCATAGTCGGTCCCGAAGTGCGGGCGGCGGCGTTTCAGGATAGGATGGAAGCGGTTCAGGTTGTAATAGGAGGAAATCCGGGAGTATTTCACCGGTGATTTCAGGAAGCCTCGCTTCATCGGGCGACCCTCAAGGTCGTAGTAGCCTTCCTGATCATCATTTTCGCTTTTGTAGTAAATGGCGTGGTATTCGTTCTCTCCCGTTTTGTAATAAGCGGCATGCACAGCACCAACGCCTACTTCTTCGCCATCAATAAACTCGCGGTCGAAAACCAGTTTAAATTCATCATTTTTCTGAAGATGGTGGAAATCGATAGACCACTGTAGCGCACCTTCCATTTTCGCGGCCAGCTCGTAGCTCAGCCCCTGCCCTACGATGGCATTCCAGAGTGATGATTCAAGCGTGCCGGAAACAGAACTCTGCTGTGTTTCCACTACACGTTCTTTGCGCTCCACTTTATAATCGCCCGAAAGCCCGAAAACGACATATTCGTAGTCGTTAGGCTCATAGACCATGTAAAGAGGCTGATCCGTACCGGGCTTGGAAAGAATAGAGTAGGGTTTGCCTACCCGAAGATGACGGACATCAAAAACATCCTCCATATTGGCGACCAGCTTCTCAATCGAAGGGTAATCGAGCTGCTGACCCAGGAGGATGTCGGCTAAGAATTGTCCGGATTGTATGGTGTTTTCCTGAAGCTGTAAGGTATCGATTGCGAAGCCGTACTTTAGGGTAGGGACAACCGCCGGGAAGGCGCTTAGTGCTACTGGTGCCTCCGCAGAGGACAACGAAGCACGTAACGCTTTCTTGCTGGTCAGTTGCGTAGCGGCATAAAAAATAGCCGTTCCTGAAAGGAGGACGGCAAAGGCAATCGTTGAAATATTTATGAGACGTCGGTGTTTTCGGTAAAAGTGGTTAATCGATTCTGGTAGATCCACAGTGTGTAGGTTTGATGAATAAATTTGTGCTACAAAAACGGCAATCCCAAGCCGTCAGGCGTTGGTTGTGGTAAATAGCTGCTAATTGTTTTTGGGATGAAACTCATGGGATCAGAGGTGCTTCGTATAGTGTTGTATGCACCTGCAAATATAGAAGTGGCTAGAAGTTGTGCCTAATAATAATTGTTAAAGTTACAAAAAATGGAACTTTAAGTTAAAATCTGCGTAAAAAAAATTTTGCCTCTGTACGATCCTGCCGATATTATACATCCTTTTTGGGCGTTTGCCTAATCCTTCCTACGGAATTGCCTATCTTTGCGGAAAATCGGGAATTCGGATGTCTGACCAATCAAAGTACGGGCTGCGTGGCGTTTCTGCTACGAAAGACGAGGTGCACGCGGCAATCAAGAACCTGGATAAAGGTTTATACCCTAATGCATTTTGTAAAATTCTGCCGGATATCGCTGCAGGCAGTAAAGACCATTGTACCCTGATGCACGCGGACACCGCAGGCACCAAGGGCAGCCTGGCTTATTTGTATTGGAAAGAAACCGGTGACTTATCGGTCTGGGAAGGTATCGCACAGGATGCGATGGTCATGAACCTGGACGATATGGGCTGCGTAGGCTGCACCAGTAATATTCTGCTGTCTTCCACTATTGGCCGTAACAAGAACCTGATTTCAGGTGAAGTGATCCGTACTATTATCAACTTTACCTCCGCCTTTGTGGAAGAAATGAACAGCCATGGGGTGGAAATACACCTGGCGGGCGGAGAAACCGCAGATGTGGGCGACATCGTGCGCACCATAGACGTAGGCTACACCGCTTTTGCCCGGATGAAGCGCCGCGACCTGATTGTGAATGATATCCAACCCGGCGATGTTATCGTAGGGCTGGCCTCTTACGGGCAGGCTTCCTATGAAAAATCTTACAACGGCGGTATGGGCAGCAATGGGCTGACGAGTGCCCGTCATGATGTATTCAGTCACCGTTATGCTTCTGAATATCCCGAAAGTTATGACCCCAGCCTACCTGATGAAGTGGTTTATGTAGGCTCTAAAAGCCTCACAGACCCGGTCAGCATAGGCCACGGTAAAACGATGACCGCAGGCCAGCTGGTGCTTTCCCCAACCCGTACTTACCTGCCAGTCATCGCTCAACTGTTGAAGCAGCTTCGGCCCGCCATTCACGGCATGATTCACAATACCGGCGGAGGGCTGTCGAAGGTGGTCAAGTTTGTTGATAATGTCCGGGTGATCAAGGATAACCTACTGCCATTACCGCCGCTGTTTCAGATGATTCGTGAAGAATCAGGCACCGACTGGAAAGAGCTGTACCAGGTGTTTAATATGGGTCAGCGTTTGGAGGTTTATCTGCCGGAAAGCGAAGCACAGGCGGTCATTGATATTGCCAAACAGTTTAGTATCGAAGCACAAATTATCGGACGAGTTGAAAAAGCTGATACGGCGTCCGTACGAATAGAAAGCCCCAACGGGACTTTCGAGTATGATCATTAAGAGCGTTTGGGATTTCGCTTTTGGAGCGAACGCAGCCCGAAAGGTGAAATCCAAACATGCTCTGACACCCCAACCCCAAGATTTCAAATGCCAACCATTTTGAAAAATCATTCACTTTGAACAAGGCATGAGAAGAGTTACGAAACAACAGAAAGTTAAAGCGATTACCGAAATCCTGGAGTCTTACTACCCAGAGGTTCCGATCCCGTTAGACCATAAGGACCCTTACACCCTGCTGGTTGCTGTCCTGCTATCTGCACAGTGTACAGATGAGCGGGTCAACCGTATCACACCGCTGCTCTTTGAGCAAGCTGATAATCCGCAGGATATGGCTAAATTATCCGTAGATAAAATCCGGGAAACCATTCGCCCCTGTGGCTTGTCGCCCCGAAAGTCAGCCGCCATCAGCGAGCTGTCCCGGATATTATTGGAAAAGTACGATGGGGAGGTGCCCAAAGACATGGAAGCGCTCGAAGCGCTCCCCGGCGTAGGGCACAAGACCGCATCGGTTGTCATGTCACAGGCCTTTGGCGAGCCGGCTTTCCCGGTAGATACCCATATCCACCGCCTGGCTTATCGATGGGGACTGAGCACAGGTAAAAATGTCCAGAAAACGGAACAAGACCTTAAGCGACTTTTCCATCGTGACCTATGGAATAAATTGCACCTTCAAATCATCTTTTTTGGACGGGAATATTGTCCGGCCCGTGGGCACAATCCCCGGGAATGCCCAATTTGTAGCCAATACGGCCGGAAGACTTTGTTTAAATGACGGTGGTTTTGCAATAACGCGGTCATATGCATGGTCTATGGCCTAACCAAGCTTTAGTTTGGTTGTTATTGACCCAAAAGCTTTAGTATGCTCAAGAAATATTTTGGTACTACCATTCAGGCCCTGCGGGCACTCGCCTTGTGGGAAGGCGTTTCCTTCCTGCTGATTCTCTTTTTTTCGATGCCCCTGAAGTATATGGCAGGTATCCCCGAGCCTAATATGATCATTGGTATGGCGCATGGTTTTCTGTTTATTGGTTATATCGGGGTAGTTTTGCTAGCCCGGTCAGAATACGGTATGAGCCTGGGACAGACCTTCTGGTCGCTGGTCGCTTCAGTAGTGCCTTTTGGCACTTTTGTTGCCGATAGCAAAATCTTCAAGCCGATACAGGTTCAGAAGGGATAGCCAAAGCCAAGGTTGAAAGCTACAATATCACCGAGGCTCAGGTTTACACGGTTGCCATTGGGCCGGAAATCCCTGAACCAGTAGTTCTGCCAGTTGGTAGAGCTGTCTGGGTTGTTGGGGAAAGGGGCAGCATGTCGTAATTTAACGCCCATGTCCAGCCGGAGAATAAAAAAGGAGAAGTCCAGCCTGAGCCCAAAGCCCCCGCCTATAGCAATTTGTCTATAGAAAGGCTCATTGGTATAGGTAATACGCTCTCCGGACTCCTGGTCCAGGCAGGTATAGGTTTTTCCCCGGAGCAAAAACTGTGAGCCGCAGCGGTTGGGGTCTCTCCGCAGGGTCCAGATGTTGCCCGCATCGAGGAAAAAAGCCCCATTCATCAGCCAGAAGATCTTAAACCGGTACTCCAAATTGGCTTCCAGCTTAAAGTCGCCCGTTTGGTAAAGTCGGGTATTGTTGGCGCTGCGCACCGCCAGGGTATCTTCGTATGCGCCGGGGCCGAGCCCTCTGGGCGCCCAGGCACGGATGCTGTTCGGGCCACCGGCAAAGAATTGCTTCACATAGGGCACATCTGTGGTATAGCCAAATGGACGAGCCACGCCCACCGATAAGCGGGCGGCCAGGCTATGGTTGGGGCGGCTTTGCCAGTACCGCCTCAAGTCTACCTGGGTACGGGCGTACTGTGAGAAGTCAACGCCCTGACCGCCGCCCAGCGTAAGGCGTAGCGTATCAGGCTCCAGAGAAAAGCTGTTGTAAATGGCATTGCCCGCCCAAATTTCCGCACCTGCCAGCTCCACATTAAAGCCGAGGTAGTAAGAGTTGCCCCGCCGGTTCGGTCGCGAGTTGTACACATAGTTGAGGTCACGGAACAGGACGCTCACAAATAATTGTTCACCAAAGGAGCGCTCAAGGAAAGGGTTGAACGTGAGCAGGGAGTCAAAGTTGGCTTCCGTGGTGGGCAGCAGGTAATCAATACCCACGTGGTTGAAAATGAAACGCTGGTTGGGGGCGGGCTTGTGGTCAAAACCATAAGTGCCGGTGAAAAGATTGTACTGGTAAAAATCCCGGATGAGCAGGTAGTTGTAGTTGGCGGAAATCCGGGTGGAGGCATTTTCCTTCAAGGACTGATAAAAGCCTTCTTTGAGAAAGATAGAGGATTCTTTTTTGCCCAGTCTGGCGCGGTCCAGCCTGCGCCAGATATTGAGGTAATCTATAAAGCGGGGCAGGTAAAGATTAGTTTGCAAACCAAGGTCAACGGTGTTCCAAAACTGCCCGGCAGATATAGCCTGCGGTGCAGGGTTGAATTCCGCACCGGCATTGAAATCCATAATCAGGAGCTCTGCTCCTCCAAATACATTACGGTGGCGTACCGAGGGGCTGACGGTGGTGCCGATCAGGTTGCCAATGCCTGTTGCACTGCGGCTGGCGTAGTTAAACTCCAGGTCAGCACCGACTTCAAGGCGCTTGTTTTGGGTCAGTTCAATTCGGATATCTAACCGGTCCGGATATAGAGAGTCAACGGTTTGTTTGATCCGGACAAACCGGAAGACGCCCAGGCTATTGAGCTGTTTGTTAGTCAGGTCATAATCGTCTTGATTATAAAGGTCGCCCCGCTTCAGGAAGATAGACTCCACAACGGTCGCCGGAGCCACTCTGAAGTAGGGGTGGGAGGTGCTCAGGTGAATGTCATTGATGGTAGTATCGAGCAGGGTGGAGTCGCCTTGCCCGGGAATATAGTCCAGAAGGACCGAAATATCATCAATCTTGTATTGCTGATGTACACTGTCTTCTACCGGGGGGAGTACTTCCAGTCGCAGGGCGGCTTTTTTGCCATCTACGGTGGTATCGGCATCAAGCGGGGCAAAATAGTTGCCAAAAAAGTAAGCATAACCGTGGTTGCGCAGGTAGCGGGTGATGCGGTCCCGTTCCTGGTCGTACAGTTTTCCATCAATCGGAGCACCTGGCTTAAGGTGGCTCTGCGGTGCAATCGACCGCAGCGTGCTGTCAACCCCCGGGTCCTCACTGATAAATACAATCGTGTCTACCCGGAACTGCTCGTTGGGGGTAATGTGGTAGGTGAGGAAGATCTTCTTTCCGCGGACCAGCGGGTCGGAGTAGACTTCCGCATTGAAGTAGCCCTTGTATTGGAGGTAGTAGCGCATAGATTGCTCCGTGGCATCACGCAGCGAAGGATCATAAATGGCTGGTGGCTCGCTGATGACCCGACGCAGCAGCTTGTCAAACTTTGTCGTATCCTCCGGGCCATCCGTCACAAAATAAAACCATTCGCGTGGGATAAAGAAAAAGCGGTTGTTCTCGGTTTGTTTGTAGAGCGTGGACAACTCGTACTTCATATTCCGCTTGCGGTCCATTTTGTCATCCGCATGCAGCTTGATGCTATTGCCACGCAGGAGGTATTCGTCCGCAGCCAGGTACTTGGAGGAATTGCAGGAAGAAAAAAACAGCAGTGCCAGAACGACACTGATTAAGTATATTGTGCTTTCACTGCTACGCATGGGCATTTTGATCAAAAAGCCAAAATAACGATATGCCGGTTTCGAAAAACGTTATCAAATATATACAGTCTTTTCGCCAGAAGAAGTTTAGGCAAAAGTATAATAAATTCGTCGTTGAGGGAGATAAGATGGTCCGCGAACTGCTCGAATACCGGCCAGATTGGGTGGAATCACTTTTTGCACTGCCGGAGTGGATGGTGCGGTGGCCGTCCCAAAAGTGGCCCGCCGGCTTGGAGGTGGTCACGGTCTCCAATCATGAACTCAGCCGCTTGTCTCTGCTCAAAACCCCCAATCAGGCCCTGGCGCTGGTACAGCAGCCGCACTACGAATTAAAGGCGGTAAAGCTTGATACACAGCTCACCCTCTTTCTGGATGACTTGCAGGACCCCGGCAATATGGGCACCCTGCTGCGCCTGGCGGATTGGTTTGGTATTTCAACGGTGATTTGTTCCCCGAATTGTGTAGAGGTGTTCAACCCCAAAGTCATTCAGGCGTCAATGGGGGCTTTTTTGCGCGTGCAAACCCTTACTGCCGATTTTGAAGCGGTTATTAATCAGGTGCCGGAAATTACGGTCTTTGGTGCGGATATGGAAGGCCAAAACGTTTTTCAGGCGGACCTGCCTGAAACCGGCGTATTGGTGATTGGTAATGAAGGCGCAGGTATTACCCCGGCAATTATGGAAAAAGTGACGCACCGGGTGTCTATTCCGAAGGGAGCCGGTGGCGGTGCCGAGTCGCTGAATGCGGCGGTGGCAGCGGGGATTATTATTGGCGTGCTGGGGAATCAGGGTTAAGGCCGCTGACTTCGCTTGGCTACGTCAGCTGGAGAAGGTTGAGGTTGAGGTTTAGTGGGCTAAGGGAGAGCCTCCATAGGACACGACCGCTTTGCGATCGACTCCGGGCGGGCTGCCGGATAGCTTGCTATCCACCCCCTGAAGCCACTGCCAGGACCTCAGCCTCATCCTCTTCCGGACAACTCCAAGCCCAACCTCAACCTGGCACCTCCAAAGCCCTCCGGAAAAAAACAAAAGCCACTCAGGCATTTCCCGAATGGCTTTTGTCGTGAGCAGTAAAAACCGGCTTATAGCAATTTCTTCAACTCTGATTCAATTTCTGCAGCTCCCCGCACCTGAGTGGAAACGATCCTGCCGTCCCGATCAATAAGGAAAGCACGTGGAATACTGCGCACGCCATAGAGTGCGGCTGCATCCGATTCCCACTTTTTCAGGTCGCTCACGTGGTAAGCCCACTTCAGGTTGTCTTGCTCAATGGCCTGTACCCAGCGCTGCTTCTGATTTTGGAGATAGGTTTCGGCTTCCATCTCTGAGTTGAGGCGGCTGCGCGTGCGGGCATCTATGCCATCCAGAGAAACACTGAACACGGTGAAGTCCTGGTCTTTATACTTGTCATAAACCGCAACCACGTTGGGATTTTCCCGGCGGCACGGGCCACACCAGCTCGCCCAGAAATCAAGGAGGACAATCTTCCCTTTCAAATCAGACAGGGCATATTCTTTGCCGTCCGGGCTTTTCATTTTGATATCCGGCGCCATTTGGCCCACCTGAACCAGCTCCTGCGCTTGCTGCTGCATGTACTGCCGCTCTACTGCGGTCAGGAATGCACCGTAGTTGGCGCCCATTTCAGAATTGGGAATGGCCTCGTTGAGGCGGCTGAGGGCTTTCTTTTGGGTGTCGAGGAATTGCCCGTTGGTATTCAGGGCACGGTAGGCAACAAACGCGCCCAGTACCGGATTGGAAACAGAGTCGACAAAGTTTCCAACATCTGATGCCTGGTATTCCCGCTTGAAGAGGCTCGACATCGTTTGTACCAGGATTTTGGAGTCCTTTGCCCCTTCGATCGTAAAGTTGTACGTCTGAATGTCGTTCAGGTCGCCCTGTAGGTCAACGGCTTTCTCGGAGCCGTCAAAAACCAGGTTGAAGTTCTTGGCACCAATGCGCATCTGGTACACGCCGGGCTCAATGCCCTCCGGAAATTCCATCGTGAACTGCCCGTTGGCACCAATCTCTGCTTTGGACAGGACGTTGCTGGCTTTGCCAATCTTCACCTGATCGAGGTAGACCTGCATGTTGGCTGCATTTTCAATTTGCCCTTCAATGACGGTACCTTTAACCTCAGAGGTGCATTGCCAGACGGCAAGAGACAGTAGTGCTGCCATTAGGGTAATTCCAATATTCTTCATGCTCGTTACGAGTATTTTGATTCGATAATTATAAGTTACTGCAATAGGAACTTTTAGCTGATTTTCAACGGCACAAAGATAAAAATAGTATGGGAAATTGAGGTATGCTCACAGCAGAGCAATACAGGAAAGCAGATTTCTCCGGACTAAGACCCCATCATTGCCTTAAAAAAGGAGTTTGCCTATTCACATTGGGCATCAACTTTTGCTTGTATATTTAGAGGCACAATATTTTTTTGAAAAAAACACCCAAAAATTTTGGAATCTCGGGGGGGGGGGTTAACTTTACCATTGTTAGGAAATTATAAATGAAAGAGCAGCAGCAATTAACGCTTCTGCCTCCTGTATAAATAAGCCATTTTCGCGCAAGCGCTTAAGTATTGCACATTTTTATCTGGGGAACAATTTATGGGAAAGGCATTGCTCCTTTTGTCAGTATAGCATGCTATGCCTGATGAAAAGCGGATAAACGTTTGGTCTTTTAAATGAGGTAAGGTTGTCTATCCGTAGGCAGCAGGTTGCCTCTTTGATCATAGCGTTTGAAAATGCCTGTGCTTCAACTGGCTCTAATCTCTAACTTGATTGGTTTGTCCTAAAATTGGTTTGTACCAATGTAGGATTTGTCAGGTAGCAGATTAGATTGGGGCGCCTTTGCGGCAATCCCGGCACAAAGATAATTAAAAGGTCTCAGTGCGGTCCTCCGCAAACAGTTAGGTGTGTACAAATTGCACAAAACACAAAGGCAACCCTCTGCATTTAAGCCCTCTGGCTGCTGGGGTAGAGCTTCCCGCTCTGCTCCAGCTTATCCAGTAGAGGCAAACGGCAAATGCTGCCAAGCTATTCAAAAAGTGCAATTTGTTATGCACACAACAGTGAGTTGTTAATACGACCCTACTGTATGCATAGGTTGGTGCATACCTAATATAATATTCGTTTTCACAGCTTCCGGCAACGTGTATCGCCGGAAGGGTAAACCCCTTTGCCCGGGTGTAAATTTCATGTTGATTCGGGCATTAAAATTCAGTCATAAGATGAAAAAACATCGTGCTACTCATTCCTGTACACCCGCTACGAAATTTACCGATGTGTTTTTCGGTGAATCACTGGCGCGGCTACTCCTGTTGACTGCTCTGCTTGTAGTGCCTTTCTTCACCTCCGCTCAAAGCTGGGATACGGTACGGGTTGTTGATTTTTCAAACCCTTCTTTCAACCCGAATTTGAGCGGCGTGCAGGGTTTTAATGCCGTAGGATTCACTTTGGGGAATAATGGTGCTTCTGGGAATTCCAATGACCTTTGCGCGTTCACAAACAGCTTTAGTGCTCAGGACCGGATCGCCATGCGCGTTTCCCTGCTGGCAGGTGTAACCTACCGGGTATCCCTTAATGGAAAGGTTACCAGAACCGGGCAGGCGGTTAGCTTTGCGTATGCGCCGGCGGGGAATCTTCAACAAGAGATAGTCATATCACAGAATGTACCGCTTGCCGATATCGAATATGAAGACCCCGGCGCGACAGTAGAAAGCGATACGTTTTCTGTCGCGGCTGATGGTAACTATTGGGTGGGTGCGGAGCATGGTGGTGTTAATCTCCCCGATGTGTTTGCCCGCCTTGATAATTTCATGGTCGAAGCTCTGGAAGAAGCTCCAGTGCCCAGTTTGTCTCTGACATACAATGATAACAACCCAATAACAGGTGGTATAGATGCCGAGCCCGGCACTCCGTTCACGCTATGCCTGTCGCCAGATAGCGCGCCAGCTGAGGATATGGCTTTAGAGCTTAGTATTGATGGGGACGGCTCCCCGCACTTTACTGAGTTCACAACTATGCCGCTGACCTTTCCGGCAGGCAGTACAGACTCCCTGTGCTTCGAGCTGTCGCCGGCTTCGGATACTATTGCCGGTACATACACTTTCCAGCTCACGGATGGAAATGGTGAGGAAGTGATGAGCTTTGGGGTGGGGGTGGAGCCGCCGTGTACTAGTATCGCCGGGCCGGACCATACCATCTGCGCTGGGGAGACTGTGCAATTGGGCACGGGCTGCCTGCCAGCGCCTCATCCGATGGATAGTGTGGAGTATTGCTATGCTTGGGAGCCTACGGATGGGCTGGATGACCCTGCATCTGCTATGCCTAATGCTACGCCTTCTGAGACGACTACCTATACTGTTTATGTGACTACTTCGGAGGGGGAACTAATTGTGGAAGACGAGGTGACTGTCACAGTTAAAACAATAGATGAATTGTCTCTCACCGCTCATGGTGGGAAAACCCTATGTGAAGGTACGGAAAAGGTACTACAGGTTTCTATAGCCGGAAATATCAATGATTATAACATCTTTTGGTCAACTGGAGATACTACTGCTGAAATAACGATAGCGCAAGCTGGGGCGTACCATGTGACTGTTATTGATACCACAAATTGTACTGCAACGGATACCATTGCTATAGAGGCTATTGCTGCCGTAACGCTTATAATTACGCCTACTGATCCTATGATTTGTGAAGGAAGTGTGGATATAAATGCTACGGAAGGTTTTACAGCTTACACTTGGATAGCCCCATCAGGTGAAGTATATGGGAATTACTCTTCCATCACTGTAGATACTCCCGGATGGTATAAAGTGTATGGGATTAACGATTATGGATGCGAAGTGGTAGATTCCGTAATGGTAACAGAAGGGATTACCGGATTAAACGTCAGTCCGAGTTCCGCCAGGTTATGTCTTGGAGGCTCTTTGACGATGAGCGCGCCGGAAGGATTTCAAGCTTATTATTGGCTGGACACCTACGGTAACGAGCTTGGTACCGGGCGGTTTCTGGAGATAAACCGTACTGGCAGTTATATGCTTTCTGTTACGGATGCTAATGGATGTCATCAATCACATGAATTTTTTGTAGACGACTCAGAAGCTCAGAATATCGAAATTTTACCTAAGGACCCTTCTTTTTGCTTTGCAGATGATCCTACGTTCACACCTAACGAAGGGGATCAGGGTCGTTCGTCCGGTAGTTGCACCACAGGATCAAATATACTGGAAGTGAATGGAGATTATGCTTCGGTTCAATGGTCAACAGGGGAACTAACTCCTACCATCTCGGTGACAGAGACAGGTACCTATTCGGTAACGGTCACTGATGAAAACGGATGTACAAATAGCGATCAAGTCAGGGTAAAGGCTTGCACCAGTCCAGACTTTGAGTTGTCTCCTTTTCCGGTGCACCTTTGCGATGATAGTAGTAGTGTTATCATAGACGCAGGGCCCGGCTACAACCTTTACGAATGGTCAGATGGTACCACTGGGCAAAGCATTGAAGTGAATGAAGCAGGTGACTACGGAATAACCGTCACTGATATTAATGGTTGTACAGCCAAACAAGATTTTTCCATAACGGTTTTGAGTGAGAATATGGAGCTGGATTTAAGCATTTACAAACCTGAAGCCCTGGCAGGAAACGATACTACATTGGTGATAGCTGAGGATAGCATTGGAGCTATGGCCTTTCTGAACATAGACAATGATGATGGAGACCGTAAAAGCGATCTGGAGGACAATGAGGTAGAAGGGGGCGATAATGACCTCATGCGGCTTGTAGTTACCCTAAAACCTGGAAGCGCAGATACCATACCGGTTTATTTAAGGGCAATCTCTGGCGAAGGAGATATAAGAATTTGGAAAACCCCGACAAAAAAGAAAGGTGAAGAATTTCAATTAGGGGATACGGTGGTATTGGTTGAACAGATTTTGAATGGCGACACCGTACTTACGGCAGAGTATTGGGTGGAAGGCATCAGGCAGCATACTTCACAGCGGGCTACTGTACTTCGGGCAAGCTGTAATGACAACCCGGATTGCCCTGTAGCGGATGAAGTTTCCATAACGATTGTGGGCATGCTTGGCATGCAATGGAAAGGTATGGGCAATGGGTTTGCCGGACCCGATAATACAGAAAGCGACAGCCTTGATACGGATAATAGCCAAGTTGGGAATAGCGATACCTTTTCCGATGGCAGCCCGCTTCAGAATAAACGGGTTTTCCCCGGCGGCCGGATTGACCCGGGCGGGACAACGGTTTCTAGCCTAAGGGATATTGTTAAGGTTGAAGCACGGCTAAGCGTGACTCCTGTGGAGCCTCTCACACTCTATGTGCGCTCATTTGATGTAGATGACCCTTCTGCAAAAGGAGGCGAGGTTGACCCTAACGACCAATCGGGGAAAGATGGCTTTTACTCAGGGACAAGCAATTTCTACCCCCCAAATGGAATTCCATTTAATAAAGACCAAGATAACCGTGGTGCTCCTGAGGGACATGATCGAAAGGAAGGGCGTTTTGTTGATGATGCGGATGATGATGGTATTGTTGAGCTTGTCTTTGACGGTGTCCAAAATATAGAGACTAACTTTCAGGTTTCTATACTTGCTGGGGATAACTACCGGGCTGCAGCGGCTTTTGACCGGGCATACCTGGAACGATTACAAAACTTGGACCGAAAACATGGCCTACACATAGTCGATCCAGAACAAAGACAGTTCCTGCCTGGGCTATTGGGCTTTGGTGATTTTAGCTTATCGCATCTTTTTTCGACTAATGTGCTGACAGTATGGCGTCTGCTGCATGTGGAGTACGACTCTATGGACAATCTTACGGTAGATGATAATGCTGCCTCGGGTACGATTAGCGGGTTCAAAGGAAGTAAGTTGTCAGGCACCGATGAATTTACAATGATATCTGTATTATGTGGAGAGCGCCGATTATTGATAAAGCGAAGCCCCTCTAAAGTACTCCCCTTGACTTTTAATTTATTAGATTCGGTAGGCAATATGGTAGCAAGCGGGGAGGTGCAAGAAATCCTAAACCCGGCTGATAACACTGTTTTCTTCTACGAACTGGATGTGCAGACAGGTAGTTTGCCCGCTGCACAAGACAGCAATATTTATCGGCTGCGGCTGGGAGTAGACAGTATGGCTAATCCCGTCCATGTTATTCAAGTAGATACTACCAATAACCAGGTGGTTTCGGACTCTTTAAGTATTGGTTTCTTGTTATGGGATGATGATGCCAGGCCAGAGGATAATTTGTTGCCTTATGATTTTATAAACGACCCTGATGGAGTATTACAAGAAATGAAAGCTTACCATGAAGCTTTCGTTTTGCCTGTAGCCTTAATTAGTGTATCTGATACAAATGTTTTTAAAGCTAACTTGATAAGAATTAGTGAGATGGCATCGTATTATGTAAATTCAGATGACGGTTCAGAAACGCGAGTCTTAGAAAATAATAACTCTAGGAGATTATGGATTGCTTATTGTCTAGCTGCATTTCAGACTTATGTTTGGCGAAGAGATAACGATCCAGCTACTGAGAATGATATCGACTCTGATGATAACGACGATTTCCAGTATACTGGCATTAATTTGGGTATCACAAGAAGCATTTCTGATCCTTTTAACCTAGCTATAGGCGGTCACGACAGCTACATACCCTTTGAAACATTCAGAGACAATAGTAAAAGCAGCTTTATAGGCAGGAGTATTTCTCACGAAATTGGACATCAATTTGGTTTGGGGCATTTGGATGCTAGAGGGGATAACCTAATGTATCCCCAACTTGATGACAATAATAACGGTAAGTTTCATCCATTACATCTCAACTTCATTAGAAGTCGGAAGGCTAGTCCTGGCTTTAACCCCAATTAGATATTTATTTTGCGCTTTCATTACAATACAGCCATAATAAATTATATGCTTATGAAAATGTTTTATTTTATCTTGATCCTGGTTCTTTTGTTTAATGGAAAAGCTAGTGAGAGCTACAGCCAATCAGGAATTGTTTTAGATGTCGAGTTGCCTGATGAGGTAGGTTACCTAGAGCCACTAAATTTGAAATATTCCTTTTTGTACAAAGGAGAGGAAGCTATCAATATAAACAGTCCTTACTACAGTTGGGACGTGTATATCAGGCGAGAAGATCACG